>Ga0255761_10000041_pt1 | contig 114492 bp, 95 predicted proteins | sample 071ome_29_FD_179961 | JGI IMG/M metagenome (GOLD analysis project Ga0255761, IMG submission 179961) | Coastal salt marsh microbial communities from the Groves Creek Marsh, Skidaway Island, Georgia - 071407BT metaG (version 2) | ecosystem: Environmental > Aquatic > Marine > Intertidal zone >... | reverse complement strand
TGAACCCATATGATACACCTCTAAGTAGCCCGCCGACCGTAGAGGTATATTTGAATCCATTCATTAAACAAATTATATTGTTCTACTAAAAAAACAATACAAACAGCGTCGCAGTTCATCGATATTCTAGTTCAATAATGAAATGTTTTATCTCTGTGTTGTGAGTTTTCTCATTTTGAATGTCTGCAGTCCATTCTCCAGGTAATTTACCTCTTACTGTAGAACCACTAATCACCATCCAAACACAATGATCATCCGAATCACAATCACCCGCATCTCTGTTATCAGGCCCTATTGCTGAAGTGTTTGCAACCTCATCATCAGTCGAGTTGTAAACATAGATGTCTAAAATATTTTCAGAGTCTACAGTTATTCCACCTGCACCGTCATCTTCCTGAGGATAAATTAGTTTTAGTCTAAGATAACGAATTTTATCATTAGTTTCTGAATCATAAGTTACGGGATAATCCCATGACATAATTATTGGATCGTTTCCTAATCGGCGATCGATTTCAAAATCAGACCAAACTCCTCTGTAGCTTACATACACCTTAGTATCGTCAGATGAAGTTAATCCGTTATTATCGACCACAGTCAAACGTATCTCCCATGCTCCAGCAGAAATTGCTTCACCAGTAGATGGTAGATTTTCCCATTCAATCGTCTCACCTGTAGCATCAATATCATTTTCTGGATCGCCGTCGTTATCGGAATCATAACTAGTATCTAAGTCCCAATTCCATTCAACTATGTATTCTTCAGCATAACAATCAGAGTCATCTGGATCGCAACCAGCCCATGAGTCTGAGGCATCTAAATCGATTTTAGTGGTAAACTCAACTGTTCTATCACTAATCTCCTTATCTTCTTCACAAACCCAAACTAGGACAAAACTCCCTGCAGGAGCTGATTCTCCCTCGCAGTCATCTGCTTTATCATCACTAATCTTAGCTTTTGGTTCTCTAGCAGATGGATCAATGATATTCAATGTCTTTTTTGTTGTAGTTTCTAATGAGCCATCGCTAACAGTCAATCTAACTGTATACTCGCCATCTTGTACGTAAGAATGTGTTGTAGTTAATCCTGATCCTGTATTTCCATCACCAAAACTCCATGTAAATGTGAGAGAATCACCATCAGGATCTGAAGAACCTGCAGCATTGAATGTAATTTCATCACCTGCTCTAACATTAGAATTCGGAGTCATAGAGAAGGTTGAGGTTGGAGCATTATTACCGCTGAAAGAGTCTAAACAACCCGCTAAGGGAGTACTAATCATTAACAAAACCAACAAAAATGCAAGTCCTCGGAGGCGTGCCATCATAGTGTCCGTAGTATCAATATCTCATCAATCCTACGGCTTCACGTAACTTTGACTAAAAGTCGAATAATGACTTCTGTGTAGATGGATTTTTCGCATAATCTTTCAATTTAGACTCATCAAAATTTAACGCAGAAGTAATTCTTCCAAGTGACTTAGCCAGCCTATTAATGTAATACTGCGGGTCTGGTTTTGGAGGTTCACCTCCAATTTCGTCAACTAACCAAGCCTTTACCTCCATAGGGCTTGAATTAGAATTGGTAATGATGTAACCTACTTTCATTCCTGGAGTAAATTGTAATCCTCTACTAATCCTTTCTTTGGCCGCTCTAACATAAGGCAAACTATCTGGGTTAGCATACACCTTATCAAAAACCCATTTTCCATATTTTTTGTCCCAAGTACCCTTGCATGAGCGACTTACAATAAGTTCTGATGCCGGGATTTTTCCTTGTTGGACCTCAGTAATCACTGATTTAGCAAGATCAATCGCACCTTCCTCATCTCCTTCTAAAATCAATTCAAACATCTCAGTCATCGTCTCGCTCAAAATACTAAACGAATCAGTGCGCCTAACTTCATATCCACGTATCAATAATTCTTCACGAGGCCAAATTACTCTACCGACATATCTTTTCTTTGCTCCATGAGAAAAGAAGGCAGAAAGCGCTGTTTCGAACTCTAATTCGGCGCCTTCTTTAGTAAATTGATTTGCCAGTTGTTCACCAAGTTTGATTGTTTCATCTCTAGCTGATTCCCAAGCTAATAATTCATCACCTGATTCAGGTTTTTTTGCAGGGATATTCTGTTCGTTCATAGTGCAAACAAATATAGAATCTGTATCTGAATAGACCACATCAAATCCATCCTTCTCTAGATTAGAAATTATTTCTGTTATGTTATGTCGTGCCCATTCTGTAATACTGGCACCTAGCTTTTCATGTGTGAATCGATAAAAGCTAGAAGCAAATACTCCATAGAATGAATTCATAAGAATTTTTACAGCATACTGTAATTGATCATTTAGGAATGCTTCATCTTCATCACCATTCTCAAGAGCTTTTGAATATGCTTTCTTGTATTTATCGCGACTATTCATTAAGTCTTGTAACAATAGAGGTACAAGCCCTACTCTGTCCTCTTTTGATAAATATCTAGTATTTGTAACAGGAGATACATAATGTGATGAATCTACAGTAGAATCTCTAACTAACGTAGTTGAACAGATATTATTCGTGATCATTATCGACGGATACATAGATTTGAAATCAAGAACTGAAACCCAATTCTTTACTCCAGGTTCAACTTCATGAACATATCCTCCTGCTATCTGCTCTCTCCTACCTGATGTTCTATTAGTTGTGGGAATTGCAACTCCATTTCTATCGGCTAATCTAACGACAAGAGAATCAATCCATTGACTTGTTGTACCTGCAGATGCTGTTTCAACTGTCGTAGATGATACCGACGCTAGGGCTTCTTTCCTAGGAATAGATTTTAATTTTTCAAGAATATCCAGGGGCAAGATTGTATCTCTAACACAATATTCCATCACTTCTTTTGGACGATTTGCCCACTCCATATCCATCTGGCTAGCATCAACATCCAGTTTCTTTTTATCATCTTGTTCCGGCCATAGAAGATCAGAAACATACCTGAGCGATTCTCTTTGAGGGCTCAGAGTTTGTCTTGCCTGCCACCAAGCATCAAGTGGTATTCTACCAGAAATTCTCCAAACTCTGTTCTGCTGACGTTTTGGAAAAACACGACCTATTGATTTAGTACCGATTTCTTTGTTTGTTAAAGGTACTCTGCCCCAACCAAACATTGATGATTGCTCTGAAAATGAATTACTATTTTCTTCAGATCTTTCCTGTGTCCTGGGAAGGTCAAAGTTATCAATGTTGTATCCAGTAATAAAATCAGGATCTTCATCTCTCACCAGTCTTGTTAACCCCTCCATAATTTCTTTCTCAGCACCCACAAACTCATGGATTGTCCTTTTACCACTTCTATCAATTACGGCAGCAGCACAAAGAATTGTATTATGCTTAACACTGGTTTCTAAATCATAAGAGAATGTTACAAAAGGTGTTGGAAAAGGTTCTATTCTTTTCAAATCAGAAATATCGCAAGACATTATCAAATCTACAGGATATAGTCCCGCTCCTCCAAGTTGCTTAATTTTCTCAGAAGCAGAATCTGCATCTTGAATTCTGGGAATTTCTTTAGGTGCACGTCTCCCAACCCAAAGGACTTCTCCTTTGAAGGAAATATGAGGACCTAAATCACAATCCATCAGTAATCTATGTACCAACATTATGTCTGAACTTGTAACAGTCCATCCTCGAGATGATAGATCTCTTCTCAAGTCACGAACAATATTTGTTCCTTTAACAAAAACTCTCCAATGAGGTATTTCTTTTCCATCATACAACTTGTTCCCAATGGGCACTGGACTACCAACTACTCTAGAATCACCTGAAACAGATTCAAGCGGTATGGTCGGATTACCTGAATCATGGATGGAACTAGGATCGGAAATCTCAATGTATGGATTCATTCCATGGACTAACAATAGTATGGAGTGACCTGATTTCGATCTACACCATAATTCCACAGTAGTCTTACCAATGTTTCCAGGAATAGGGCGATTATCTCCTGAGATTATGCAAGCCTCTTCACTCCATTCCAATGCAAACACCTTATTCTTTATTGGGCGTAACATACTACACTTGTGAAGTTCTCCTAACGCAATTTTGTGTTTGATAGAACACAACCGTTGAAAGCCGTCCCCTCTCCCTAGCCATTTAATTGAGGCCGTTACTATGTTAGATGACTCCAAACCAAGCATTGATTGGGATAGTTTGACATTCAGTTTCACAGAAACAGATAGAATGTTTATTTCTAAATGTAAACAAGGTGGAGAATGGGAAGATGGTATCATGCAAGATTATCAAGATTTGAGGATTTCACCTGCTGCTGGAGTCATTAATTATGGACAGGGATTGTTTGAAGGAATGAAAGCAAGAAGATCGGAAGATGGACGAGTATTACTATTCCGTCCCGAATTTAATGCAAGAAGATCTGCTGATGGATGTAGAAGGTTAGGAATGCCTCCCGTATCTGAAAAAATGTTCTTGGACGCAGTAAGAAAAGTAGTCGAGGGAAATATACGATGGTTGCCTCCAACTGGTAAAGGAGAGTTATATATTCGACCTCTAATCTTTGGTAGTGGAGAAATATTAGGAGTCGCTCCTGCTCCAGAATACACATTCTTAATCTACACAGTTCCAGTAGGTCCATATTTCAAAGGAGGTATGAATCCAATTTCTCTGAAAGTTTCCGATCAATATCACAGGGCTGCACCAGGAGGTTCTGGTGGTGTTAAAGCAATAGGGAATTATGCACCGGGAATGATGCCTTCGAAGAAAGCAAAATCTGAAGGATATGCAGAAATAATTTATCTCGACGCTGTAAATCATAGGTATATTGAGGAAGTTGGAGCTGCAAATTTCTTTTGTGTTAAAGACAATACAATCTACACACCCGAACTTACAGGAACCATTTTACCAGGGATTACAAGAATGTCTACTATTGAATTGGCTAGATCACTTGGATATGAGGTTCAAGAAACGAAGGTTGATGTTGATTTCGCTATGACAGCGGATGAAGCTTTTTGCGCTGGAACTGCAGCAGTGATTTCTCCTATTGGTTCTATAGAACATGGAGGGAAAATTGCCAATTATAGCAATGGCGGTATCGGAGAAATTACTCAAGAATTGTATACTGCACTAACAGATATAATGAATGGAAGGGTGGAAGATAAGTTTGGCTGGACACCGGAAGTCTGATTACTTTCTACCAAAACGTTTTTTCCTTTGCCCGCTACCTTTTCCTTTGAATGATTTTCTTTGAGAACGAACTTGTTTATCTCCTTTCTTTTGAGGCTTCATAATTGGTTTATCCTCATTCTTCGCTTCAATATATTGCCGACGAAGACGAAGTCCAATACTTTGCATGACTCCTTCTTTAGACTCGGCTTTGGTTACAGACATCGCTTCTTTAGTCGATAAAATCAGCCTCCCCTCTTTCAAATGAGGTCTTGAAGGATGACTAGCTTCTGTGTCACGTTTCATTTTAGAAATACCAACGTCTCTTGCAGCCCAGACAATTGAGTCAAGACTTGGTCCAGGGATTGATGCTTCTTTCGGAACTCTTCTACCTTCTGATCGAGATAATTTTGAGTCAAAATATCTAGTCCAAAGAGTCATCTTTGACTTGTCCGCTGTCATGCTATCGCTCCTACCGCGTTATTCAGCAAACTTGAGGGCTTCGACTGAATCATTCTTCAATCAGAACGCCAGAAACTACACCATCCATACCTGGTCTACTGGTAACTCTGACTTTACCAAGTTCAGTTTGAATAATTGCTCCCTTAGTTACTATATTTCTTCTAACAAAGTTGAGATTTGCACTATTTTCAATTACATTTGAGATTGTAGAGCGAATTGTCTTACCGTCTTTAGTATGAACATTAACGGTATGAGCTGAAGTAACTCTAACAGTTTGAGAGCCAGCATTCTTCCTGTATTTCTTTGTCGCATCAATATCGCCTACGAAAGCGTACTGATTCTCACTAGAAATCTCTGTCTTACGCTTACCACGAGAACGGTTCAAGCGTCCGCCAGTTACTTTGCGTCGAGAAACACCATGCCATTGTGCCATACAAGCCGCCGACTTACCACCCTTATTTCAATAGATTGGATTAAACAATAAAACGAAAAATATAAATTTTAATTAAAAATTATACAAAAAAATATCATTTGTGTGGATTAAATAAAGTATATTGATAGACATTATCCTATCAGAACTAATTGTGAGCGAGAAGAGGATTCGACGCAGGACACCTGTAAGATGGAAGCAAATTCGTAATGAAATGAAAGAACTATCTGAGACTATTGGCGTAGAACTTAGTTTTCCAAACTCTTTTTTAGAAAAGGGTCATTTTCAGGAAAGAGACTTGATTCTTGTAGATAAGATTCCTCTAGCATTTCAAATCCAAACAGATAATGGGAAAAAATGGTACCCCACAATTAGAGGCGTTTTAGCCTGGAATATGGAAACAAGTTGGGCTGCAGTAGATCATGGTGCTATACCATTTTTGATGAATGGAGCAGATTGTATGGGTGCAGGAATTCATTCAGCAGATCCTGAAATAGAGGCTGGAAATTTAATTTGGATAAGAGACCAACAACACGGAAAACCATTAGCGATAGGCGTGGCAATGGCAAGTGGTAATGAGATGGTAGAAATGACCAAAGGAAAGGCTATCAAGACCATACATTGGGTAGGTGACGAACTTTGGGAATTGGAAACATGAATCAATAGGATTCATTTGTGATAATCTCTACGAATAGATGTGCGTAAACTAGTGGCATTGGCTGTAGTTGTTATTTTAGCCTCTAACGTTATGGCTTCAGAGGGTGGAATTAATGAAGAAACCGATCTTAGTAATACAGATTTGGAATCGATGCAGTATAGCAATATTGTCTATGCGGAAGAAGAATTCTCAATTTCCATGTCTTTGAAGAATGAAACTACAAACATCAGTCAAATTAATTGGATTACACAAGTATGCATAAATTCTGGTATATGCTATCCTCCAAAAACAATTCAAATGAGTACTGAAGATAACATAACATGGACTGCGACAGTATTAGTAGATGAAGATGCGACTTATCTGAACTGGAGAGTTGACTTAGTAGATGAAAATGAAACGATTGTGAAAGTACCGGAAACAGGATTCGGATGGAAAATTTGGTCTGATTGCTGGTATGATGGAAAAGAATGGGGGGGAAGTGATTCTTCCTGTATTACCGAAGAAGAAAGTGACAGCCTTCCTGGATTTATTGTACCTATGACGATATCATCAATTGCTATTGCAGCATTAATTATTCAACGTGTTGGGGAAAAACATGAACAATGAGAACTCAGATTTCATTGATTTAGATTTCTCTCATATTCCAGAGGAAAAAATGATTGAAAATGCTTCTGATTTTTATGAATTAATGAATAAAAGACGTACTACAAGGCATTTTTCTAAAAAAACAGTTCCGAGTGAGTTAATCGAAATGGCGATTAAAACGGCTGGCACCGCTCCATCAGGCGCTCATCTTCAACCATGGACATTTGTAGCAATATCAAATGAAGAGTTGAAGTTAAAAATTCGCCAAGCTGCAGAAGAGGAAGAGAAGAAAACATACTCCGAAAGAATGCCAGAGGCATGGGCTGAATTATTACGACCTTTAGGTACGGATCATATCAAGGAACACATCACAGATGCACCTTGGGTAGTTGTTGTATTTAGGCAATCTAAGAGGTTACGGGATAACGGAGAATCTTCACCGACTTACTATTCTCAAGAGTCTTGCGGAATTGCAATAGGATTGTTTATTGCAGCAATACAGAATATGGGACTTACTACCTTGACTCATACGCCTTCTCCGATGAAATTTCTAAGAGAAATCTTGAATAGACCTGAACATGAACATGCGATGTTATTGATGCCTGTTGGCTATCCTGCAAAAAATGCTAAAATACCAAATCTCAAAAGAAAAACTCTCGATGAGATTTCTGAATGGTTTAGTTAGAGCTTTTGTCATCTGATTTTGGTGGGGCGAAAAATATCAATGCTATCCCTGAGCCTATAATCATCAATCCTCCGATGATAATTTCCATCGTTAAAATTTCATCAAATAATAATATTCCATATATGGTTGCTATAATTACAGTTAGGTAAGAGAATGAACTCACCCAAGCAGCATTTGCCTTATGATAAGCCATAGTAATTCCGACCTGCCACCCACCAGCTCCTATTCCTATGCCAATTAATGCTGCAATCATTTCCAATGACAATCCAGAAAGATCGGGGAATGCCTGAATCATTGACCCTAGGACTGAGAAAGCAGCAAACCAGAATACAACAGATGTAGGCGATTCTGTATTCCTTAAATCTCGAACAAAGATATACGCTAAACCAGCAAATAATCCTGAACCTAGTGCAATTAAAGCATGGGGATTAATACTATTTAAATCCGGAGAAACAATCAGAACTATGCCCACAAATGCTGTTGTTAATAGTAGGAATACAGATGATGATACTTTCTCACTAATCAATCTTCCAGAAAGTAATGCAACAAATAACGGTGCAGTATACTGTAATGTTACTGCTTGACCTATGGGTATCAATGATAATGCAGTGAAATATAGAATCATTGCTATCAATCCAGTTAGACAGCGAAGAAACATCTTTTTTGAATCATTTACTTTAAGACTAATACCTTGAAATCTAGCAAAAATAGCTACTGCCAAAGCAATAACCAGTGAACGGACAAAAATAATCATCCATACATCTGCATTTACTGATGTCCATTTTACTAGAGCATTCATAGTACCGAAGGAAACACTGCCGAAAATCATCCATAAAACTGCTACTCTTGGCGAATCTATTGGGGGATTTGATACAGAGACATACGAAGAAAGATCAGGCCCGTCATTAGCTAATTCTGATACCGATTCTAGCCCTCTTCCAAGGCCTTTAGTTGACATTATTTTAGTCCCCATCTTTTTTCTAATACACTAGATACATCTTGGTAATCTTTCCCACCATTACTATTTGGATCATGTAAATGAATCGGTACACCGTGGCTTGGAGCCTCTGCTAATTTGATATTACGACGTATTGCAGGACGTATTACAAATTCAGGAAGATGTTCATAAATTTCTGAAGCCACTTGTTGATTAAGAAGTGTACTCGCATGCATTGTTAACAAAACTCCGTCAACACCTAAATTTGGATTAAGTAAACTGCGAACTTCTCTAATAGTTCCTGCTAACATTGCAAGTCCTTCCAAAGCAAAATACTCTGTTTGTACTGGAATTAATACTCCATTACTTGCAACTAAGGCATTTATAGTAACTAAACCAAGAGAAGGAGGAGTATCAATAATTACAATATCATAGTGTGGTAGTAATGGTTCCAAGGCTTCGGAAAGTCTCCTTTCTCTACCGAGTTGTCTCAGCATTTCCTGTTCAAGACCGACTAAACTTCGATCTCCAACTATCATGTGAAGTCCGTCCACAGCAGTTGCATTACGAGCAGAAATTGCGGTTTCCGGAGAGAGAATGAGATCTCTAGTTGTATATTGGACCTTACTCTTGTCTACTCCTAATCCAGTAGCACAATTCCCTTGTGAATCGGCATCAACTACCAAAATACGATGTCCCCTAAGAGCTAATTGAGATGCGATATTAATCACAGTGGTTGTTTTCCCAACACCTCCTTTCTGATTTATGATTGTGATTACTCTGGCGAGACCCTCAGGATTTGGAGTTGGATATGGTAAATCCAATGGTCTGCTAGTTTTTTGTGTTGATGATTGACTAAAATTATCTAATGAATCAAAACTTTCTTCCTCTTCAGTAAATTCTGCATCGATTACTAATGGAACCTTCTCAACTTCAGGAAGATTACTGTCATCATTAGTAGACATACAAGCGCCTTCGGCGCTTAGAAGGAAGTTGAATGTGCCGATTAAATTATTTGATTGAATACCAAATTCAAATGTTCTACGGCTGGCCAATAACCTCTGCCCAAGCCAACATTCTTCCTGTTTGAGCATCCATTGCAAAATTTATACTATGCTTACGATTTGATTCGGTCCATTCCCTGCTTCCAGCAACTGTGACTTGTCCTTCAGTAATATCTCCTGGCAAGAATGAAAGTAATTCACTGTCTTCAGATACTGAAAGTCTGTAACCATAATTACTTCCTTCAGACCATTCTGTTTCACCCAAGGAAATGGATAGATCGCCATATCTATTTGAGTCAAGTATACGATTTTCTAAATTCTTCAGTGTATGAGTTGAAGGAATTGCATCTTGATTCCAAATTACTTCTCCATCATCACGACCCTCATCATCAAACGAACATTCACTGTCAGATAGGCTAACTATTGCCCAACCAGAAGTCTCATCTGAACGAACCCATGAAAGATTCCACTCTTCAAAATCACTTATTGAATAAATTGATTGCCAAATATAACCATCACTGTCAATTGCAACTGTGATATCTCTATTCGTATGGTTAGCTCGTAAGCAACTAATTGCATCCTCTAGTGTGAACGACCTAATAATGGATTCATCCCACATTGCAGTAGACCAATCTTTCTTTGCATTGGTGCTCAGTTTGTCTTCACCTGGACCCGGTCGTCCGGCATATGTTGCACCCCAAGAAATTGATTCTGACCCTGATTCTGAATTTATTTTACTCATCTTCATCTTAACTGTGAGAGTTCCTTCCGGAAGTGCTGCATCGGTAGCAGCACTTTCAATAAAACTACAATCTGAAGTACTTTGATCTTTATCAATGAGAATATCAACCACTTGTTCAACAGCCCAAGGAACACCATTCTTGACCAAGATATCAATATTCATTCTTCCAAGACATCTTTCAACCTCAGAATTTGAAATCTTAACTGGATAAACCAAGCCATGTTCAGCATTATTCTGTTCGGTACCAACTGACCATACCCAATCTTTGTTCCAGTCAGAAACTGATTCGGAAGTCATGCCAGATTTCAATTTAATATCTCCAAAGAAATTATGTAATTCAATGGGGGATAAAGGAAATGTTAGAATCGGGGCAATTCCATCTAGATTACCGAAACCATCAGCACCAAAAGTAACAGCATTTGCATTTGTAGTCACTCCTTCAACATCTGTGAATGAGATTATTGATTCTGAACGTAAAAGACTATGTTCGGTTAACTCATCATATAGATTAGTCGTCATCAGTAAGTCATTACCAGACAAGGACCAGCCTAGATTTCCACATACATCGGTATCTCTCCATGTCTTACCTTCTAAATCAACTTCAAGATCATGCGTTATCTCTTGCTGAACTGTCAAATGTGAACGACCATATGCATCTTTTGCATTAATCGCCCCTAGTAATTCCGGAGATTGTCTATCAATTGGATGCGTAATTTGAGAAATATCTCCTTCAACTATTGAAACCGCTCCAGTACCTCGAATTCCTACATTAAGACGATTACAAGCATCTTGAATTGCTGTGTCTGGCAATGCGTCTCGGAGTAGAGCAACCATTTCATCGCCCTCCATATTAATTTCTCCATCACTCAGAGTAAAAGTCATCGAGTCGCCGTAATTTAATGGTCTAGCTTGGAATGATGAATCTGCAGAAAGGAAATAGATTACTCCGGCGCCTACCAATAAAACCACCATGAAAACTGCTGAAATTTGTTTCCAATATTTCTTGAAAATATCAATTGAAGGCAATACTATTGTCAATGAAGGTTGTTCAGCCTGCTCGTGAGTATTTTTCTCTACAATATCTTTTGAAATGATTTGTTCTACAGACCATGGATCATCTTCTTCTTCTAAAATTAAAGAGGTCTCCTCAACTTGAGGTGTCACTGGCTGTTCAATAATTTCTGCTTCAAAAATTTCAGCCTCCATTATATCTTCAGATGCTTCATTTTCATCAATTATTATCTCTTTCTCAAGATTATCTTCTACAACTGAGTCATTCTTATTATCTACACGAGAAATAAGTCTATCAATAGCATCGTCTATCTCTTTGGATGTCCTAATATCTTCACTTTTTTCGATATTTTTAGACGAAGTAGTCTTTTCTTCTGATTTGGTTTCTTCAAGAAATAGTACTTCCTCTTCTTCTACACTCGAAGAAAAATGACTGAGAATTCTTACAATTAATTCCGATTTGTTTCCCGAAGAAGACAAATCTTCATTTTTACATATTTCTCTCAAATCAAAAACCATCATTTTTGATAATGAGTCGAACGTGTAGGACTCCTCGTCGGCCATAATAACAAGTCATGTCGATGAGCCAAGTCTTTCAATACCTTCCTTCTTATGTGTTATAGAACCGCTACTAGAGCATGAAAATACCATTTCCGCAGCCAAAGATGTCAAGAAGGGTGGGCGTTCGCGGCAAATTATGAGACCTCGTTTAGTGATACTATCTCGTGGTCCGAAATTATACTCCACAAAACGTCTAGCCAGTGAAGCAGAAAAGGCTGGTTGGGATGTCAAAATCTTAGATCCACTAGCACTAACCGTAATTGTTGATGAACGTGGAGGAAAAATTCTCTACAGAGGGTGGCCTGTCGAATGTGAAGCAATAATTCCAAGAATTGGTTATTCAATCACGGAAGAAGGAGTACGTAGAGTAAGGCAATTTGAAAGAATGGGCGTTATTGTTATGAATTCTAGCGATGGAATTACTAGAAGCAGAGATAAACTGATAGCTTGTCAAATGATGTCTTCTGGAAATATTCCAGTACCTATTACTGCGCAAGTAGTTTCTTGGGAAGACACGAACAGAGCAATTAGCAGAGTGGGAGGGACTCCTTGTGTGGTCAAAGCGACTGAAGGAACACATGGTGCGGCAGTATTTCTAGCAAAAACTGACCAGCATGCTCGTCAACTAGTTTACCAGATGTTAGAAAGAGATATGAGGCCTTTAGTTCAAGAATACATTGCAGAATCACATGGAAAAGATATCCGTGCATTAGTAGTAGGTGGGAAGGTTGTCGCTTGTATGAGAAGAAGGGCGAACGGGGATGAATTTCGTTCAAATTTCCATCTGGGAGGTAATGTCGAGAAGGTCACAATAGATCCAGATTATGAAAAAATTGCTATCAAAGCCGCCAGAATATTAGGATTGGAAATAGCTGGTGTTGATCTACTAGAATCAGATAGAGGTGCTCTTGTTTTAGAAGTCAATTCTAGTCCTGGATTGGAAGGCATCGAAAAAGCTTCAGAAGTAAATGTAGCGGCAGCAGTTTCGGAAAGACTAAACGAATTATTAGAAAAGAGAGAAGAAAATAAAAAGTCCCAGGGTAAGAATTTCCAATCTGGCGAAATCGGAGACAATAGCCAGGCTAAATCGTAATTTGGCGTCTTTTCAAAGGTAATGAAAAATGCTTTCATTGAATAATAATTAGAGAAGCATTCAAGTCTAATCAGGGGTTCATGACTTTGTCTTTAGGGACATGGGATGCGCGTCGTTCGCGACGATGAGGCGAGGGAATTGACTAAACAGAATGAAGAAAGAACAATGTCAGAGATTGTTGAAAACTCTGGACAGGCGTTAAATCTGAATCGTACAGAAATCTTAATTCATACGAAGAATTTACCTCAAAGACTTCAAAGATTAGCATTCTTACCTTGGTTTGAGTGTTGGATTCAGCAATTGAGAACAGAGAAAAAAAGTGAGCATACAATTAGATCTTACATTGTTGCAGGAAAGGGTTTCACGAACACAATATTACCGAATGAAAAGAAAACTAGTTGGAAAGAAATCAAGAATATCCAAGTTACAGAATTATTCAACAGAAGCAATCCTGAAAATGGCAGAATTGACGCATGGTTGAATAGCATAGGAGACTTGAAACCTGCTACAATAAATGCGAGAATTGCAGCTGTGACTCACTTATTGAAATGGATGGGGCATACTGTTCCAGAATGGATTCAAAGGCCTACAAGATCTAGATCGCTACCTAGAACATTAGGTAAAAATGATTTACAAAAAGTAAGATTGGCTGCAATGAGATCAGAAGATCCAATTGCATATCCTATAATCACAATGATGCTTGATACCGGACTGAGATGCTCAGAAATATGTAATTTAGATTTAGATGACGTAGATTTAGAAGACCTATCTGCTTTAGTAATTGGAGGTAAAGGAGAGAAAGATAGAACTGTTCTCTTCACTAATGCCACATTGGATGCATTAGATGCTTGGAAACCAATAAGGAACGCTAGACTAAAGAATTGTTTGAAAGATGAAGATAAAAGGTCTCTATTCTTTTCTAGTAGAAGTAGGAGACTAAATCCGCGCTCAGTTCAGAAATTACTAGACAGAATTGCAGATGCTTCCGACATTCCAAGAACCAGACTGAGTCCGCATGTTCTGAGACATTCTTTCGCGACTGGTCTTCTAGAAAGAGGGGCTGATTTGGTGACAATACAAAGACTCCTCGGACATGCTAATATTTCAACCACAAGAGTGTATCTGGAAATTGGAGATCAAACCTTGAGAGAAATATATCATCGAGCGCAATCATCACCCAGCATTACCGAATTAGAATCTGAAGAATTAGAAATTAACGAAGAAAGAATAGAAAATATTTCACCTTCAATAAAATGATTATTTCCTTGCAGGATTCTTTTTATTTTCTCTTTTATCAACACTTTCGGGACCTTGCCAATTCCTGTTTGCTAAGGCATCATTACCAACATGACCTGGGATTGGACAATATTTTCCCGAACGACAACGAGAACAATTATCATTTGGAGGACGTTCAACTGTTTTCACAAGACGACCATACTTCCTCCTCGGCATGAATCTTATTTTTATTGACGGAACTTAGCAGTTGTCATCATCACATCAGAAAAATCACTAAGTTGATGTCTGACTAACACTGCGGATAACCATGGAAGAAGAGGGGGCTTCAAAGAAACCTCTTGGTTGTGATCCAAATCGAAGTTTATTATTCGCTCAAGTGATTTCTGGAGAACCAGAAATGAGAATTGATGAGGAAAATTATCTTCGAAATATTGGTTGGCAAGGAAAAACAAGTAATGTTTTTATCGGGGATGTAGCGAATGTTTCTCTACGCTCGTTGGGACCTCATGACCCGCCAAAATTCTCTAAAAAACCAGATTATGATGAACAAAAATGGGTTCTAAGCTCGTCATCAGGAGAATTAAAAATTAGTATTAGAAGTTCTTCATATTGGGGTTTGGGATTATTTGCAAAATGTTTCTATAATGAAATCGAGCTGATTGGACCTTTGTCTCTAAGAGCAAGATGTGTTCACGATATAATGGCTTCATTGGGCAGAAATCCTTGGGAAGCTAGTAGAGTTAAGAAATTTGAAAAAATAACTAATGCCTCCTCAATTGAACACGCGAAATGTTGGAGAGAACTATCCAAGTATGCTCAGAATGAAATGGAAGAAGAAATTATTGTTGTGGAAAATGAGATAAAATCATTAGTTGGTAGCGATTCTGATATAGAAAAAATATTAGAAGATGCTAGTATAGCTCTAAATGATGCCAGAGCTGCTTTATTGGATAGAAATGCGCCGGCTGTTGAAAGGGCATTAGGAAGGGCAATTACCGCATTAGTTGAGGCAAATCCCACTACCGAAGTTAGGTCCTCAGAATTGGAATCAATAAGCACAAAAATGACTAACAAACAGCATAGAAACTACGAGGAAATTGATGCCAATGAATTACTCAATGATGAAATTGATTTTGTAGATCTGACTGAATCTGAATGATTAGAATCCAAAAGTATCTGCTAACCAATGTAGTACACCATGATTTGCAAGATAAATTGTTACAGAAAAAGCAATACAAGCAAAGTAAATCATACCTCTTGATATCTGAATTGCGTCCTCAGATTCTTCATCGAAGTAGCGAATAAGACCGGCCGCTTGCTGGATTCCACTACCCTTCTTCTCCTTGGCCATATTATCAATCGGACCCACATTTAGTATTTCAACGCCGCGAATGATGCAATTCTATAAAATAAATAAAAATATATCAAAAATACTGTTAAGGATCAAGAGTTTCAATTAAAACACAGCCACCATCTAATTCAACAATACAAGAAGCAGCATCCATTGCTGTTTCTAACCCCATTGTCATTAATATCTCACGACGTGAGCCATTATCTGATTGGAAAATTAGTCTATGACTTAACGCATCAAGAACTCTTTTGTCTACTACTTGCCAAACCCACTCATCTCTTTCTACATGGATTAATGCTTCAACTGGAACCAAAGGACCTTGTTTGGCCCCATTCATCCTAGCTCTTTGTAGTAATTCTTCCAATTTTCTTGATGCCCCCCCCTTATCAGTTCTAATCGGCTCTCCTGTTTCTTTAGCTATACGTCTCCTTAGTCTAGTCATTGTGCATCCCAAATGCGGAAACTACCGCAACCGCTGAGGTTTTGTCTGAAGGTATAACTATTATTGATGGAGTGAGGTCTGAATAATGATTTTTTACATGAAATTGAAGTTACGGAAACAGTAGTTGTCAACAACTTTAGTCCGTTTGATTCATCCGTGATTAGTTAATCGACGAATCATGAAGCTAGACGAGCGCTCATGGGAAACCATCGCATCTGAAAGTATTCTATTCAAGGCTGTAGGCAATTGGAGAACAAATTCTCAAAAATGGCTTGAACAATCTATTGATAGATTAAATGAGACTGTAAGAGTAAATCCACTAAGGGATGATATTGAGTGGGTAGAAAATTGGCTTAAAAGTATTGGAGCATCTAAAATTGAATGGTTCAGCGGTGTTGGAAGCGCATGGACTTTACCGTTTTCCAGAGGTAAAGCTGAAGGTGAAGTGAAAATGATCCTATCCGCACTACATGAAACCGGAAGATTAACCAGACAAGAAGCAGTTTCAATGATACCGGTAATTGCTCTGGATCCTAAACCTGGTGATTTGGTATTAGATATGTGTGCAAGTCCAGGATCGAAAACTACCCAAATTGCTGAACATTTGGGAGATAGAGGAATTGTTATGGCGAATGAAATTGCAAATAGTAGAATAAATACACTAGTTGCCAATGTAAAAAGACATGGATCAATTACTCCAATAATCGTACATCATGATGGCAGACATATACCAAAAGTTCCAGTTACTGGATTTGATAAAATACTTGTTGATGCACCTTGTACCGGTTCAGCTACGACAAGGAAAAATCCAGATGTTTGGGATAAATGGCTACCTTCAGGTGGGAAAATTTTGCATCAATTACAGTTAGAATTACTGATGAAGGCAATCAGTCTTACAAAACCAGGAGGGAAAATTGTCTATTCAACATGCTCTCTAGATCCAATAGAAAATGAGGCAGTGATTTCAGAAATTTTAAGATTAGATAATGGGATTTCATTGATTCCTGTAGATGGGAAATTAGACAAAATTCCGTTTAGAGAAGGGATGACTAGTTGGCCGCAATTAGATGATTCAGGACAAATTTCTGAAAATAATCAAACTTTGATTTCAATGTTACCTCCAACTGAAGATTATATCAAAAAAGAATTGAAAAAATGTCTAAGAATTTGGAATGATGATATAAAAGCAGGAGGATTCTTTGTTGCTATCCTAGAGAAAGAACAAAATTATAACGAAAAAAAGGTAGCCTATGATAAATTTATTGAACCTGAAAAAATAAAAACTGATGAAGTAAATTTCCCTCAACCAATAAAATCTGAAACCCAAGAAATGATTTCTAAAACTCTAGGATGGGAGGAAACAAATCTTTGGAAGAGAGGGAAGAGTATACTTTGGTCAACCAATGAAGCTAAAGAAATTTGGGAATCGGACAGAAGTAAGAGAAGTGGCCGAACCTTCATTCCTGGGAAAAGATGGAGACCTCTCAGAGTAATACACCTTGGTATGATCAGTCTGAAATTACAGGGAGGGGAGATAGAGAGAGTTGTAGCAAAAGCAGTACCAAAAATTGTTCATAGAATAAAGTATGGAAAATCTACAGTTAGTAGTGAAGTAATTGATAATTTACTGACTGGAAATGAACCTCCTGCATACGAAATTAGCCTTGAGTTAAACGAAATTAGAGGAGGGCATATTCTCTTAGAAAGAGATGGTGGATGCAGCGTTCCTGTATGGATTGGAGGTAGGGTCTCACTAATGATTACTGAGCAAGAAAAAAGAATTTTGCGAGCAAAAAGGAACCTACCAATTATCATTAATAATGAAGAAGAATAGTGGAAATTATACGCTTGATAAATAATAACAGTATTTTTGAGGCATATGTTCAATAGCCTGATTGCTATACAGTACATGAAGTGATTACTTGCTAGATGAAATTGATAGGAAAATAATCAAAGTTTTACAAGAAGATGCTAGAACATCGCTAAGGAAAATTTCTGAACTTGTGGATGTTTCATTAGGTACCGTTTCTAATCGAGTAAAAAGAATGGAAAAAAATGGAGTGATTAGAGGTTATTCAGTAATTCTTGATCCAGATCATATTGGTTGGGAACTGAATGTAGTTATTGGTCTTAGAATACAGAAAGGCAGATTGATAGAGATTCAAGAAAGAATTGCAAAGGATTCCAGAGTGCATGGAGTATACGATGTAACTGGAGATTTTGATTCAATGGTAATTGCTAGAGCTAAAAATAGGAAAGATCTAGATGATTTATCTAAAAATGTACTTTCAATTGATGGTGTTGAAAGATCGATTACCCATCTGGTACTGAATACGGTGAAAGAAAAAACTGCTACATTGCCTGAATAATCTATATCAAAGAAAGGATTTCCAATAATGATTCAATACTACTGATCGACTCAACGGTTCTACATTCAGATCTGAGTTGCTTTGAAAGGACATTTCGTAGAGTTTGATCAACTTTCATGTCCATTGAAGATAAACGATTATTAAATGATTCTTGAAGTATATCTCCTGTTCTATCCCAATCCATTAATAAGATAATTCGGGGCAATCCATCAACAGCTAATTCTGAGCCATATTTTTCATAGAAATATGCAATTATTCTGGATCGATCCCAACCTTTATTGATTGTTTCAATTATACCTGTAAATCCTAATATTCTAAGACATTTGATATCATTAATTCCTTCTACAATTATCGGACAATTCGAGCCTCCATCTTCTATTGATTGATTACGAATAATCGATTCTTTAATTGCTTTAGCAGCGAGAAAAAATTTCTCTTCCTTCACACTGAGATTTTTTCTACGTTTCATTATATCATCTCACTATGTATTATCTATTTGGAAATTAATGGAGTAAATTGAGCACTCATGTGTCCAATAATACATTCCAATACTGCCTAAATCTCATAGGTTTAGAACTTATTCTTAACGTTGTGTCTAGCCCGTAAGTAAGGGGTGCTATCCGCGACACTTATGAGTGGGTTTCACTCCCATTCAAACGAGATAACCATGGCTGTGACATCACCGCTCTTTAACGTACTTTGGGACGAATATATTCTTTGGTCACTACTGGTAGGTGCAATCACCTTTGGTTGGCTATACCATCACTCATTTGCATACAGGTCTACAGATGGTGAAAAAGTAGCTAATGTAGATGATCTCAAAGTCGGGGTATTTCCTAAACATAATGATGACCTGAGGTTAGAAGTGGCTTGGACTGTTTTACCATTTTTGTTAATTATTTATCTGACTTACATTTCATGGGCTCCCCTAGACCACGTCTGGGCAGCACCAGGTAGCGAAGCTAGAGGAGATGAGTGTCTAGAAGGTCAGTCATCAAACAATGTATTCTACGAAGATACTGGATTCGTCACCTCAGAATGCTACCATGTAATCGAGTTAACTGGTCAACAATGGTTCTGGTCATTTGAATGCAATCCAGCTGTCAATAGTGAATTTAGTGAAAGAAATTACAGTCTAAGTGCTGATTTGTGTGCAGTCTCGAGTCAAATGGTTGAAGGTTACGGCATGCAACCCGTAATTAATCTGAAAGCTGGAGAAACATATTTGCTAGTCATGGAATCTGAAGATGTAACTCATGCTCCTTGGTTCTTGCAATTGAGTACTAAAGAGGACGTGCTTCAAAATCAAAAAACTACTATGTGGTTGCCAATAACTGAAGTTGGAGACTCACTGATTCTATGCACAGAATATTGCGGAGATGCGCATTCTGTAATGGCAGCAGTTGTTTCGGTACACAGTTGATTGAGAGGGAAGAATGATGAACAAAGAAAAAATAGCATCTAGAACTTTAGTAATTTTTATCGTACTTTTATTGGGTATGGTAGCAGTCCCATCTGCCACATCACTACCAACCGGTGTTGCCGGTGTAAAAGATAGTGGCTGTAATTGTCATGGGGCAGTTGTAAGTGACTCTGTTGTGCCAATCTTAGAAGGATTGCCTGAAACATACAACTATTCTGAAGTTTACACGCTAACAATTGGATTCACTGGAGGACCAGCTGATCCATCAAATATTAATCAAGGTGGATTCAACCTATGGGTGAGCGATGGAGAAATTGCTCCGAGTGATGCTTCAGTACAATCTTGGAATCCTAATGAAGTGTCACATACAGACGCTGGAAATGACCAAACTATGTGGACTGCTCAATGGACAGCCCCCTCAAATGATAGAAATGTCGAATTTATCCTGCATGTAAATTCTGTGAATGGAAATGCTGGAAGCCCTGAAGGAGGTACAAGTGGTGACGAATGGAACAGAATGAGTATCCAAGTAGCATCTCCTACAGTTATTCTAGAACAGGCAAATCCATACACTGTTTTAACTACACTAATTATTGTTAGCTTTGTATTACTACTAATCGTCCTAACATTCATATTCTACCAAAACAATCCTGAAGCTTTCGACTGGGAACATTTTGCACCATGGGTAGCTGGATGGTTGACAACAACCGATCACAAGAGAGTTGGAACACTTTACTTCTTAGCAGGATTCTTTTTCCTTGGCATAGGAGGAATAATGGCCATATTGATTAGAATACAATTGATGGAGCCAGGTAATGATTTCTTAACACAAGATCAATATAATCAATTCTTCACATTACATGGAACTACAATGATTTTCTTAGCAGCAATGCCTTTGATTAATGGTGCTGCAAATTGGATGGTCCCATTACAAATTGGAGCTCCTGATCTTGCTTTCCCTAGACTTAATGCAATGTCATTCTGGTTACAGCCTGTTGGTGCAATACTAATCTTCACTGGTGTATTCTCAGGAACCGGAGCAGATACTGGATGGACTGGTTATGCACCATACATAGTCAGCGAAACTGCACATTCAGGAACAACCATGTGGGTTGCAGGACAGATAATGTTGGTTGCTTCTTCAACATTAACAGGAATAAACTTCCTGACAACAATTGCAGTCATGAGAGCACCTGGCATGGGTTGGATGCACATGCCACTTTTCACATGGTCAATTCTAGTTGCTAACCTAATGCTTTTCCTTTCAATTCCTGCATTCGGTGTGGGACTAATTCAAGTCTACTTGGATAGAGTAATTGGAACTGCGTTCTATGATGCTGCTTCAGGAGGAGACCCTCTTCTTTGGAGTCATTTGTTCTGGTACTTTGGACATCCTGAAGTTTATGTCGTTATTGTACCTGCATTCGGAATCATATCTGAAGTAATCGCAACCAGTGCTAGACGTTCTGTATTTGGATATCGATCAATGGTGTACGCTATGGCAGGAATTGGCGTAGTGTCATTTATTGTATACGGCCACCACATGTTCACATCAGGAATGGATCCAACACTTAGATTCGTAACAATGCTAACAACTATGCTTGTTGCTGTACCTACAGGCATAAAAATATTCAATTGGTTGATGACTATGAATGGTGGTTCATTAGTTTACAGAACACACACACTATGGGCACTAGGATTCTTAGTTACGTTCACTCTTGGAGGTATTTCCGGTATGTTCTTCCCTAGTATGGCTATGGACTTACACTTCCATGAGTCTTACTTCGTAGTAGCGCACTTCCACTATGTATTAGTCGGAGGTACAGTATTCGGACTATTTTGTGGAGTCTATTACTGGTTCCCTAAGATGACGGGAAGAATGTTGGATGAGAAACTTGGTGTACTTCATTTCTTGACTGCATTCATAACATACAATGGTATTTTCTGGCCTATGCACCGTCTAGGTGTTTGGGGAATGGCTCGAAGACACCACACTTACTTCATTTCAGCAGATGAGGTTAGGGGAGTAGATGGCGAAGTAATCACTGAGGCAGTTATTGGAGCATTACCACCTGAAGCAGCTGGATGGAATATGTTCATCACTGTGAGCGCTATACTTTTCTTCCTCAGCAACTTTATCATGATAGCTAATGTAATCATATCCCTAATTAGAGGTCAAAAGGCACCTGCAGACCCGTGGGGAGGCTGGTCATTTGAATGGATGACAACATCTCCCCCTCCTACTCCATCATTTGGTAGGTTTGAAAATGGTGAATGGCACGACATACCCACACTTATTGATTCAAATGAACATATTGCGCATGAACCAAGCAAGATAGCGCAATGGTTCACTAGACTTATGGTTGCAGATAAAGAGGAGGTGGAAAATTGAGTAGTGATCACGACGACCATCATCATCCAAGTGCGTGGGGCCCACACGATTGGCATCATGGAGCACCTCACAATTCTTGGTCGCCACTAGTGATGAGTATTGGATTTGGGATATTCTTGTTCATGCTTGCTGATGCGTTCAAAGACGGTGAATTTGATGCAAGCTATATTCCAATAGTAATGGTTGGCCTATTTGTTGTTTTAGTCGGACTAATTATTTGGTGGAGACAAGATATGTCATTCGATGGGACATACGAACCTATGGCTACAGGTACACCATTCAAAAACATCCAGATTCGTAAAGTTGGAATGTGGGTATTTTTGATGTCTGAAATGATGGTTTTCACATCCTTGTTCAGTACCTATATTAGATACAGGACTGGAATTGAGAACTGTCAAACTGTCTTTGAAAGAGGAGACTGGGTGGAACAAGGATACACTGTAGAAACTGGTGAAGCACTGATTTGCTTTGAGCCAGCGAGTCACCTAATTGCATCCTCATGGTGGCATATCGCTCCTGGAGCAATCAATACATTCGCTCTAATTGTGTCTTCATTCACAATTGTTCAAGCACTCAGGTACGCTAGTAAACCAGTGGGAGAAATTGATGAGGTTAGAAGAAAGAAACTTGTAACTAGATATCTGGGCAGTACATGGCTATTAGCTGTGATTTTCTTAACATTAAAGATGATTGAATGGTTCATTGGCTTCTATGTACCAGAAATTAGTTTCCTTGGTATTCATGAACATGACATTAAGTCACTTGTAGCAGAAGGATATACGATAAATGCAGATCATTATCATCACCATGACTGGGTTGATGAAGCGACAGGCGCAACAATGCTTGCGGACATTAGTGTGGGTGCATCTACTTTCTATGTTACAACAGGAACACACGGTGTTCACGTCTTCGGAGGAATTGTCGGACTTACATACATGACCTACAAGGCTTGGACTGGCGGTTACACTCCATCAAATGCTGTATCTATCGAATATTTCGGTCTATACTGGCACTTTGTTGACTTAGTTTGGGTAATAGTATTCCCATTCTTCTATCTATATTGAGGTGAAAAAAATGGGAGCACATAAAACAATAATGGGTAAAGATCTGTATTGGATGAACTTTTTTGGATTAATGATACTAACACTGATTGAGGTAGCAGCAGTAGGTTTGGATCTATCCCCTGAAGCTACAGGACTGAGCTACACTGAGAAAGAATTGACCTTATTCATATTAGTAGGTATTGGACTTCCAAAGTTCATAATGATTGCAGCGATTTTCATGCACTTGTGGGGAGATGAAGACTCTAAGATTCTGACGCTAACTGCACTATTTCCTGCATTCTTCATCATTGTAATGATTCTATTCATCGGATTAACTCACCCTGAGGCAACCACTGGATTGCCTGAATGGTGCAGACCTGGATTTTACAGTTGATGATTGTAAAGTTCATTTCTAATGAGTGATTCGATAGAACGCGGCCGAGATCGCATAGCCCGGTATTGCGGTGGATTTGAAATCCACTGTCCATTGGACGCGGGGGTTCAAATCCCTCTCTCGGCGCCACTATTATTCATTAGGAATTGATGTCGCACCACGTACTGTGATTTGATTATCAAAATATTCCATAGATACAGGAGTTGTCAAAACTGCTTCACCATCAACATTAACATACATCGCTGGATTATGGCTTTCATCAGTAGGTTGATTCTCAGAATCTACTGCTTTAACCTCAAGAGATGTGGCGGGTTGCATACTTATCTTACCCCACTTTCCTACATGAGTTCCTTTTTGTAAAGGACCCATTACCAAAAGCATTTGAATTTTTGAAAGGCCAAATGCTAGTAATAAAGATGGTTTTGATTGTACTGGAGATGCACCGGGAGTTACCTTGTATCCTCCTCCGAATGTTTGGCATTGAGAAAGACAAAAGAGTCCTGAGAACTCAATGACTTCTCCTGGATTATTGTCAATTTTTATCCAGCCACTCTGTTTTTTCCAACCTAAAACTGCACTAATTCCTAAAAAAGTATACTTTAATTGCCCTCTAATCCAACTAAATTTACCTTCAATCTTCATTCTATTTACTACAGATGTAACTCCACTATCAACTTCTAAGAAACTCCAACGAACCATATTTCCATCTGTATTAGGAGTACCATCTACTGAGTGATGTATTGGATCTGGGATGGAATGGTGACCCAGAGCTGGTTTTCCTTCGACTCTAACTGCGCCAACTCTTCTATCAACACCCTTACTAAGAATCTCAATCGCTTCTTTCATCCCAGGAAATTTTTTGCCTTTTGGTATTGGAATACCGTGTGCTCTCGCATAATCATTACCGCTACCAATGGGAAGAATGCCAAGAGGTATTTCAGATCCTCTCAAACCTGATGCCACCTCATGTACAGTACCGTCTCCTCCTACAGCCACTATCAACTCATATCCCTCATTTATGAGACTATGAGATATCTCAGTTGCATGTCCTGAGTATTCTGTTTTATGTAATGAAATCTCAAAACCAGCTTCTTCCAAAGCAGGGAGAAATAAATCCCATTGTTTTAACGATAATCCGTCTCGAGCTTTGGGATTAAGGATGCATGCAATGCGTGTCATGATAATCCGAGTGAGGATTTGAGACTTGAATGCTCGCAAAGCGAGGAATCTTGTATAAAGAATACTTCGAGTAGCATAAGGGAGCCATATGCAAGACGAGTTTTTTATGCGCCGAGCAATAGAATTGGCTGAGAAAGGCCGATATTCAGTACGTCCAAATCCACTAGTAGGTTGTGTATTAGTTAGAGATGGAGAAATAATCGCAGAAGGATGGCATGACCATCTAGGAGGTTTGCATGCGGAACAAATGGCTATTGCAGATGCTGAGTCTAGAGGTGTTGAAACTCAGGGTTCTATTGCATATGTCACACTAGAACCCTGTAACCACTTTGGTAGAACTCCACCCTGCAGTGAGGCACTGATGTGGGCAGGGGTGAAAAAGGTCATAGTTGGAGTGTCCGATCCAAATCCTACAGTAAGAGGTGGAGGGATAGAAGCACTAACAAAAGAAGGTATTGAAACCGAAATTGGAATTCTTGAGAATGAATGTCATGAACAAATGTCTGAGTTTATGCACTGGTGTAAGCATAGAAGACCGAAAGTACTTCTGAAAGCTGCTACAGATATTAATGGAAGAATAGATGGCGATTCAGAGAAGCCTGCCGTTAGATTTTCTTCAAAAGAATCATTAGAATTGGTCCATGAAATTAGAAGAGATTCGATGGCTATCATTGTTGGAGTAAATACAGTAATCAGAGATAATCCGAAACTGACAGTAAGAGGTATGGAAAAATCTGAATCAGATATTATTCCTAAGAGGGTTGTAATAGATCCAAATAATAAAATTCCAAATGATTGTTATCTGATGGTAGAGTCTGATGCTGAGACATATTTGATTAATTCGAAAGAGTATGATTCAACTAATGATGAAAAACATGTAAATAGAATTATTTTACCATCTATCAATGGAAAAATAGATGTTAATAAAATATTAGACTATCTAGGTGATTTAGAAGTTCAGACCCTATTAGTCGAAGGAGGATTGGAAACTTGGAAACGATTCTTAGAAAAAAAACTTGTAGATTCAGCCCATCTATGTATTTCAGATATTGAACTGGATGCTGAAAACGAGGATTTTTTCTTTAAACGTCATCTTGAAAATGCGGGTCTAATTTTGAAAAATGAAATTGTCTTAGGTAATGACAGAATTACTAAATGGGAGAGAACTCAATGAATGATACGAGAATTCATGAGTTTTTAGAGAATAAACTGGTAAAATCATTTATTGCGTATTCAATATTCAGAGCATTTTACGGTTTTGGAATACTAATCGTAACTTATTTTATTGATAAAAATACAATAATTCCTTGGTGGCTATTCCTATTATTCTCAATGATATTTTCTAGAATATTATTCAAACAAATAAAGAAAAGAAAACAGGAAAACATTGATTCGAATTAAATATCTAATTTATGGTGGGCCGTCCAGGATTCGAACCCGGGGCAAGGCGTCCGAAGCGCCCCATTTTATCCACTAAACTAACAGCCCATGTTTTGTGTGCGAGGGTAATCTGATTTCAATGCAACGGATGACAAACAACAACCATTCTTGCTAAACTCTTGTGAACTTTTACTGGAGAACGTAAATGTACACTCCAGCCTCTGTTATTGATTTCATTCTCGATTTCGCTCCAAGGACGACCCATTACAATATAGTCCACATTAGGGTCATTCTCTAGTGATTCAGAACCAGCAGGTAGCATAGTCGAAACAATAGAGTTAGAATCAATCTTTAATGCCTCATCCAATGCGGAAAGAAATAATTCTAAACCATCGTCAGATTTCCATGCATTTCTTCCATAAGGTGGATCAAAAACAAAAATACAATTTTCCTTCATGCCCCATAAATTAAAAATTTCTTTCACACTGCATTTCTCAACTTCGATTATATTCTCATCACCATTATTTGCCCAAGATAAATTTTTCTTAACTCCGTAGACCATAGTTGGATCTAAATCACTAACAAAGATATTCATTCCCTGTAACAGAGCTTCTATTGCTATACCTCCAGTTCCACAAAAAGGATCAATAAAATTTACAGGGATATCATCTTTAGTATGAGCGAGTGAAATCAACAATTTAGCAAGTCTTGGTTCTAATGAAATCGGCTTAAAGAAAGGTCTTTCCATTGGTTGTCTACCAAGATAATTGGTTTTTTCCCAATTATTATCTCTAATTCCCCAAACTATACAACTATCAAAATCAAAAAAGTCTCTATGAACCTCTCCCTCAACTTCCCCTGCAAGAATAATAATAATTTCAAAATCTGGTTCATGAAGATTAACTGGATTATTTTCAGAAAATAATCTTGCCCCTACTTCCTTTTCTAAATCTCTACGAGATATAGATTCTACACCAGAACCTAATTTCTTACTCCGAACAGCAAAGCTTCCAGAAGGTAAATTTTTCTTACACCAATTAGAAATTTCATCTGTAATTGAATCAAAATCTGAGCGATACGAGTACCCTCCAAAATTTATTACATCGTCTACTAAAGCCGCTCTAGAAACTCTAGTGAGAAATGTCTCGTCTATCGGTTGATCAAGTAAAACAATTCGCGGATGTAATATCTTTAATTCTCCAAATAAAGCATTAATTTCTGATCTAAATAATGGCGGATGCCAGCCATTACCAAGAAGGATACTTTGCGACATTAGGACACCTGTGTTTCACCCGTGTACGACTTCAACCCTAAATGCCTCGACGTCGGCCGTAGGATATCAACAATGGAGCGGGAGATGCATGGGCTGTAATTTGAGAGACTTAGCACCTTCTCAGCCTATCGATTTAAGCGAACTAAAAGGAGAAAAAGTTGCAGTTGATGTTTTCCTTAATGCTTACCAATTCATTACGAGTCTAACTGGCCAAGACGGTAAGCCTTTATCGTATAATGGGAAACCTGTAGCTCACCTAATGGGGTTTTTAGATAGAGCTACTATTATGATAGAAGAAGGTATCAATCCTGTATTTGTTTTTGATGGAAAACCTCACCAACTTAAGATGGAAACATTAGGAAGTAGGAAAGAAAGGAAAATTGAAGCAGTGTCAAAATGGGAGGCTGCAATCGAATCTGGTGATTTGGCTGCCGCGAAAAAATTAGGTCCCCAAACTGCAGAATATACAAGAGAAATGGTTGCTGAAACAAAAGAATTGTTTGATTGTTTAGGTGTGACTTGGCTAGAAGCACCAATGGAAGCGGAAGGAGCTGCTGCAGTAAGATGTCGAAATAAGGAGGTTTTTGCTGTCGCAAGTCAAGATTGGGATACTCTGCTCTATGGAGCACCGGTAATGATTAGAAATTTGACATCTCATGGTACAAGAAAATTTGGAAGAGTTTTACAGGCTGAAAAAATAGTTCTGAAAGAAATGCTCGAAATGCATGGAATAAGTTATGAGCAATTAGTTGATTTAGGAATAATGATAGGTACTGATTTCCATGAAGGAATCAAGGGAATAGGGCCAAAAACCGGACTAAAATTGATCAAGAAACATGGTACAATGGAAGAAATCTCTATAGAAAAAGGATTTGATTTACCAGAAAACTTAGAAGAAATTAGAGAGTTATTTAGAAATCATCCTGTTCATTCAAATCCATTACCTGAATCTAAAAAAGCTAATGAAGAGAAATTGAAAGATTTCGCAATATCAAGAGGATTTAGTGAAAAAAGAATTTCCAGAGCGATTAAGAGATTAGCCAATTCTAATAGATTGAAGTCAGATACTCAGCCGACTTTATTCGATTTTTGAAAAATGTGCGACTCTCCCTAGGACTTTATCGCCCTAGGGGAGTCTGTCGCTGCATGACATCATGGATGTTGCAGGCTAGCAAAACAATCTAGTTTCCGATTTTCAAATCAAAGGATTCCGTTGTTTTCATCGGCATCAAGGATACCGTCTCCATCATCGTCATCATCTAAATGATCTGGCACGCCATCATTGTCGTGATCGAATTGGCCGGTATTATCCCAGCCATCATTCTGCTCAAACCAGTCGGAAAGACCGTCATTGTCATCGTCTAGATCCAAGAAATCTTGGTATCCATCGTTGTCATGATCGTATCTCCAAACTCCAACGATACCATCGTTTTCGTCAACATCAAGGATATCATCATTATCATCGTCAGGATCAACACCGTCATTCAGTCCGTCATTGTCGTGATCGCGTGAATAATCTTCACCGTTCGGTCCAATGTCATTCCAATTGTCAATGCCGTCGTTGTCGATATCAAAGTCTACGTTATCTCTGACACCGTCGTTGTCATGATCATAGATGTCTGTGTTTGGGTTGCCGTCATTGACTTCGTCTTGGTCGTCAATTCCGTCTCCATCATCGTCATCATCATCCGCATCGTCGATACCATCGTTATCGTGATCCTCAGGGTTAGCATCCTGGAAATCAGGTATGCCGTCGTTGTCGTCATCGAAGTCTAGGTCATCAGGGATGCCATCTCCATCGTTGTCGTTCTCACCGTTCTGTTCTTGATTCTCGAGCTGTTGGTTTTGCTGCTGATCGGATTGTTGACCCTGTTGTCCTTGATTGGAGTCTTGGGTCTGACCTTGTTGCTGTTGGTTCTGACCATTCTGGTTGTTTCCATTCTGACTATCGCCAGTTTGGTCACCTTGTTGTCCAGATTGTTCGCCACCAGATTGTTGCTGGCCTTGTCCATTATCTTGCTGCTGACCTTGCGATCCATCTTGACTGTCTTGGCCTTGTTGACCATCTTGTCCAGATTGTGATCCTTGATCTTGGCCTTGGCCTTGTTGACCATCTTGGCCTTGACCTTGTCCTTGACCTTGACCTTGGTTTCCTTGGCCTTGACCTTGTCCTTGGCCTTGTCCTTGTCCTTGACCTTGTCCTTGACCTTGGCCTTGACCTTGGCCTTGACCTTGGCCTTGACCTTGACCTTGTCCTTGACCTTGACCTTGACCTTGACCTTGACCTTGACCTTGTCCTTGACCTTGACCTTGACCTTGACCTTGGCCTTGACCTTGTCCTTGACCTTGTCCTTGACCTTGACCTTGACCTTCACCCTCTTGCTCAGATTCGCCGCCACCATCGGTACCGCCGTCTCCATCACCTTCTTGATTTCCTGGGAAATCAGGATCATATGCATCAGGTATTCCATCACCATCTGAATCAGATGATGAACCGTCATTAGGATCATTAGGGAACGGATCAGAGCCGTCAGCTACACCATCACCATCAGTATCAGCACTATTCGGGTTTGTTCCCGAATTATACTCCTGGGTGTTGGTCAAGCCATCGCCATCTGGATCTGCGTTCGCATCACTAGCTGAATTAGGATTTAGCCCGTAAGCTACTTCCCATCCATCCGGTAATCCATCGTTGTCAGTATCTGCATTGTTCATGTCTGTTCCTGCAGCCTGCTCCTCAGCATTGGTCAGTCCATCACCGTCCCAATCGGCTCCACCATCAGATGGATCGAGTGGGTCAGAACCGTCAGCTTGAACGCCAACTGAACCAGCCATCAGCACTAGGAGTAGTGCAATCAACATACTCATATTTTTCGTTTTCTTCATTTTTTTTACTTCCTTAAAATTTAGTTATAGAGTACCCGCTGTTCTCTCTTTCCGAAAATGCTCACGCATATATTTGTTGAACCATTATCCGGGAGAGTTCGGTATCGTTAGAAAAAGAGTTGAATGTTAGTTGTTAGATATACTAAAACGCTTTACTGCGCCTTTCTTAACAAACTTAACTAATTTTTATAAATTTATCCAACTCCTCCTAATTTCTCTTCCAATCTCGCGGGCTTTCATAGGGAACCCTCTGTTCCCTCTAAGTCCAGAGGTGTACATACACTATTTGAAAGATTCGTGAATTGGTATCAAGGAGACAGTTTCGATAATTCTGCATTGAATCGTGCAGAACCTAAAAAATGCAATACTGGAGTTGATAGGGTTCCAATAACTAACGCCCAGAAGAATAAACCTGACCAAAGTTCAATTTCATTCCCCAAAGTAAAGTAAAGAGTCCAACCAGTCAATAGAGCGAGCCATAACCTATATCTTCTACTAAACAGAGCAAATCTTGCTTTTACTAAATCATCAGAATATAGTTGAGGGACTTCATCCTCATCTGCTAGATCATGCTCAATTGCACATCTAACGCATACAAGATACCGAGGACCATTGCCACGAACAAACTGATTCTCGGGATAATTTTGTTTACATAACCTGCAATATGCCATGTTGCTTCAACTTGTCCACTATGAATTGCTAATTCAAGGCTACGGTGTCCTAACCTGAGGATTATCAGTTATTGGGTCTATCAATAGAGGTTCTTGTTTAAGAAATAGAGATATTAATTCATATCCTTGCGGACTACCGACTGACTCGGGATGGAACTGAATACCAAAAATAGGATATTGAGGATGTCTAATACCCATGACTAGATTTTCACTATTATCCCAAGCATCACAAATCATTGATTCGTTTTTTGGTACCAATATTAAACTGTTATATCTCATTAAAGTCAATGGAGACTCAAGATGAGAATATAGACCTTGATTATCATGTTTAATTATGGAAGGAATCCCATGTATTGCCCCCATTGGAGATTCAATCAAATCCCATCCCACGGCTAATCCAAGAGCTTGATGACCCAAACATAAACCAAGAATAGGGACTATTTGCCCTTCAACCCGAATTCTACCTTCAATAGCTAGATGAGCAATTTTTGTGGTAATTTTAGATTGCTCGGGACGTGAAGGGCCAGGACCAATGATTATTCTTTTGGGCTTGAAAAATCCTAACCAAAATTCAATTTTTTCAAACGTATCAATTTCATTCTCAGGACGTCCTTCCACTATCCTTACCGAATGACCTAACTTAGCAATCGAACTTGCAATATTTTCTGTGAAAGAATCTAGATTATCTATTAACAAAACATCTGTTGGAAATAAAAAATCATCCTCACCTCTAATTATTCTACCAGTCTTTATTTTCAAATTTGGTTTTAATGGCCTAATCTCTCGAACAGGTCCATTGATATCAGGGATTGGTAATATCTCAACATCTCTTTTTGGAAGTTCTTCATTTGAAAAACCAGTTCTGAAGCCCCAAGTAGATTCAGTAATTGCTGCAGCCTTCCAACGCGCTTCCTCAACTTCAGAAGAAGAATTAGAGCCGATGACAATTCCACCTCCTGCCTGAACCCTTCCATGCCATAGATTGGGTCCGGAATGTGCTTCTAATGTACGTATTAATATGTTAAAATCGGAAATCCCAGATTTGGTATGAAAATACCCAATCGAGCCAGTCCATGCGCTTCGAGGTGCTCCTTCTATCTCATTAATTGCTGCAATTGTTGCGGTTTTTGGGCAACCAGTAATTGAACCGCCGGGAAATAATGAAGACAGGATTGTTCCAAATCCAATTCCAGGATTTAGTTTTCCAGAAACGCCACTAACCAAATGTTGTACTGTGGGTAATGCTTCAATACGAAAATCGGACCAATATACACTTCCTGGTTCACATATTTTTGAAAGATCGTGTTTCTTCAAGTCAACTAACATTAAATGTTCGGCAATTTCTTTCTTAGATGATACCATCTCAATTTGTAAATCCTTATCTTCTTCAACCGATTTACCTCTTGGATAAGTTCCCTTAATTGGACGAGTTGAGACTATTCCTTTATGTGTTCTAATTAGACGCTCTGGACTAGCTGAAGCAATACACCAACCATGGTCATGAACATACAACCAAGAAGCGAAAGGAGAAGGATTTGATTTTGTCATCCTTTGGTATGCATTCCATGGATGATCAATCATAGAGCCTTCCCATTTTCTACCATAATTTAATTGATAAAAATGGCCTTGACGTATACTACTCTTAATTTTGTCAACTTTTTTCGCATGAGATGCATCACTTTCAGATTCTGGAACAGTGAAAGTTTCTAACTGAGGCAAAAAACTGGTATTACTGGTTATCGATAATTCGTCATCATTCAAATCTTTTAGCCATGGATGTTCAGGTGCCGAAATAATACTTAATTCGTCTGTTTTTCTGTCATGAACCCACCATGCGTCAGATCTCCACAATACTCCAAGTAATGTCCCATCTTGTGGATTATTATCTAATTTAATTCCAACAGACCATCGATTTAGATCATATCCGAGTAATCCGGTAAAACCACCTGGAACAACTGGATAATCTGAAGTGTTTTCGAATGGTAATTCTAAACTTTCTGTAATTTCTATAGCTGCTTCCAATGTTTCCACCTCAAACTGATTTATCGTTTCCCAACCTGAGTTTTTGAATTTCTGAACTAAAACAATTAAAGGATTATTTTTACCTAAATTTATTTCACCGTCTAAAGCAGACGATTTGCCCGCTTCTAATTCACTCATAGGTTCAAAAAATAATATTCGAATACTCTGTATACACGGAAGAAATGAATATTCTGATAAGTCAGTTACAGGACCTCCTGAATTTAGCATTAATTCATCTTGATTCGGGAATTCTGAATTTCTATAATATTCTAATAACGAAGTTATTGGATCCGTTAAATTATGTGTGAAAGAACGGTATTCAGGTATCATATTCTCAACTCATATCCTCTATACATTGCCAAGCACTAGATAATCGGGATTTCCAACATGACATAGCCAAATCAAATAATTTACCACGAGGTTTACCTATTTTTCTACCGTCAATTATGCCCAACGACTGTATTCCCATCCCACTACCAATGACAATCATCTCTTCCGCTCTTAGTATCATTCTCATAGTAATTATAGCCGGCCTAACAGGAATACCTGATTTCTCTAAACAATCCTTGATTTGTTCTAAAGTAATTGAATCTAGCGCACCCTCTTCTACTCGAGGGTAATAAGCAACTCCATCTGAATCAAGCATAATCGGCATGCACCTATCACCATCAATTAAATTTTCATTCTCAATCAATAACGATATGTCAGCATTATTTTCTATAGCCATTGCTCTAGCATCTAGATATGGTTTCCAATCTCCGTGTTTTGTACCCCTGACATCGTCATCCCAATTTGGTGCCGAGACAGTGATAGCTTTGAGAACGTGTGGCCAAGGTTGATTTAATCGTGGAATTAAGGAAAATATTCCATTGTTTGTAATACCGATTTTGATAAGATATGGAGGCTGATCTTCCTTCACTACAGGTACTTCAGAGAAATTTAATTGTTCTATTTCTGTAAAAATACTTTTTCTGAAATTAAATGGTAAAGAAAAATTAAGTCGCTCTGCATGTCTCTCCATCCTATCAAAATGGAGATTAGCGGCTAGAAGGTATTTTCCCCCATCCCAAGCTACAGTAGACCAGACCTCATAACTTGGGCTAGAGTTCGCAGCCATGTATGGCCGTAAACTTACAACTCTTCAATTTCTTCCAAGTGATATCACAAAATATCGTCGATAAACGATGTATCTATATCATCATCTAAATCAGATAGTTCCTCAGCCATATTATCAAGATCGTCAATATCAAAATCATCTGCTAAGTCGCTTAAATCATCTAAATCAATATCTTCTTCTTCCACAAGTAATTCATCTACAACATCATTGGCAATTGGTGTCGGTGGTAATGAATCAATGTTGACTTTGTCATTAAATTGTATATTTTCTACATTTTCAGAAATAAATTCTTCATCAGATATTTCTTCATCCATTCCAAAGTCTTCATCGTACATTTGTTCTTCCAATTCCACTTCTAAAGTACCCATTTCCCAAGGTGCAGGTGCGGATCTACCCTTTGGTTTCAATATTAATATTCCACCAAATAAAATCATTAGTGCCGAAACAATAGCAATTATCATATTCATATCACCATCCATTAATTGGTTAATCCAGGAAACTCCTGACTCGTCTAATCCATCACTATCGCTACCGAAAGCTGATTCAGACCAAGGTTGTATCTCCAAAGGGTCAACTGCAAGACGATGGACTTCTCCATCAAATCCAACTATTGCAATCCAATAGGAATTTTCATTATTGAGTGAATATTGATTACCCGTTTCCGTAGGAGTTGCCAACCAAGTATAACTCGAATATGGTTTAACTACATTCTGTGAGGTATCGGCATCACGAGTATCTTCAAATGGTGTGGACGATAAGAAAATAAGATAGGATTCTATTGCTGGGTCATTTTTATCGTCCCATTCAATCTGAATACGAGTTCCGGTACTATCCCAGTAAGCAATAATACCTCCAATCTCTGGAATATGTAATCCGGGGTCCAGAATATTTTCATTAATCAAAGCAATTGAAGAAGTTTTAATTCCTTCATCCCAATAATTTCCTGAAGAATCTACAGGGATTACACTAACCCAGAACATAATATTTGGAGCTAATGGGCTACCATCGGAAAACTGCTGTAATAGAACTGGCATCTCAACATCTCTATCAATAACCAATGCTGGCTCACGATTTACTAGAGAACTGAAAGGAACTGTGTCCGCAAAAATCCAATATTCAGAAATGTCTGAAGCATCACTCTCTTGGAATGTCACGAATACAGCATCTCCATCATCTGATAGTCTATCAGTCAATTGGGGAGGATTAAGCCTTGATGGAGGGAGTATATCTCCACTGTTGTCTGAAGGAATAACTAGGACCATGTAGTCCTCCATGTCTGAAAGGAAAACATTACCATGAATATCGTGAGTTGTGATTGTAACGTATAATGGGACTTCTGGAATAATTGAAGATGAAGAGGTTTGAGAAATAGTATCTCCATAATATGCCTTATCAACAGTCATATGAAGCTGGAATGCACCTCCAATTTGTTGTTGATTTAATGTTATTAGTCCACAAGATTGTGGATCTTCAGAACAACTATTCCAAGAATCTGTTAAATCATCTTGATAGAAATCTGAAACCCAAACTGTATAGAAGGCAAAATCAGTTGCAAGTGAACGATTCCAAATTATATCTATTGCAGTCCCATCATCATCAGGATGGTCGAAGGCTTGTAAACCTTCTACTCTAGCAGGAGGAATACCAACTCCTCCATTATTTGATTGAGGAGTTACTTCAACAACTAATACATCGGTTAGATCTTGATTGCCCCAATCATCTGAAGCGACTACTCCCACCCAATAAGTTGTATCATCCAAAAATGAGGTATCTCCAAATGATGATATAATTGTAGAGTTAGTAGAACAGTCTGAAACATATGCTGAAACCGGCCAACCATCAACATTGTTAGGAGGTTGCCAACTTGTGGCAGGTAAAGCGAAAATTGTGTAGAATGTACAATCGTCCTCTTCATTTGGAATCCAAGAAACTTGAATTTGTCCGCCTTCATCGTCGGGAACATCGATTGCAGATGTTCCCTGTATAGGCATAGGAGGAATGCCGTCGTCGAGACCTCCTGCTGTAACCACTGGTCCGAAAATGGTAGCATTCAGTGGATCGGATTGACCGCTCTCGTCAACACACACTGCCGCAAACCAATATGCAGAACCAGGATTTAATTGCAATACTGTATTATTTCCAGATATCGATGAAATATCGAAATTATTTGTTAGAGCCAGAGCATTTGTTATTTCTTGCTCAACGGCCCATATCCGAGTCTTAGAAGCATCTATCTCAGTGCAAGCTGACCATTCTGCATAAATTGTTCCGGCAGTGCCTCCAGAAATTGGGTTCGCAGTTAACCACTCAGGCGGATTAGGTACTTCATCTACCGGAGTAGCATTGAATGGCCAAGACATAGGCTCCCCAACTGAACCATCTGCATATTCTGTAACTATCGCAGCCCTGTACTTATTGCCATCAATTAAAGGAGAGATTACTCCATCATGATCGGCCTCAGTAATCGTTGCTGAAGTTTGGGACCAGAATGGGACATGCACATAACCTGCAAAATTATCTAACTCCTGCTTACTAGGAGTCCACTCAGGATTGTTGGTTGAATCCCAAACATATAGCCTGTATCCATACCAAGCTGCATCTTCAGAAGGTAACCAAGTTGATTCAAGAACTCCTCCACCATCATTATCACGATTTGCGAAAGATGTCAAAACAGTAGGAACCTCTATTCTTTCCCAATCATATGTCACTCTAACGCTTATTGTTCCATTCATTGGTGACTGCATTTGTACATGTAATTGAACAGAATTAGACCCTGGGCCTACATTAGAAATAGCACTTTGGAAACCTGCCTCGATTGCTGGATTCCTACCAGCCAAATCCCAAGAGCCGCTGTAATTTAGTGAAACTGATTGAGCCCAAACATTTGCCGAAGAAATTGGGCTTGTGATAGTCATGGCTCCGTTATACATAGGTAAAACACCAGGTAGCGAATTGGAATCATTTGGAATTGAAAGAGGGTCTGACGAATTGACTAAGATTGTAGACATTCCCGGTTGTGTTGTTGGGGTGATTTCCCATTGTCTACCTCCAAAAATAGCAAACATTGGTTCAGCTCTTCTTTGATATTCTCTAGGTTGTTCAATTAGGCTACCTTCCCAAACATGAAGACCATCTTCAGCAGCTACATACAAACTGCTTGAGTCAAGGAATGCATTATTAAAACCTGAAGCCGAAGTTGAAGCTATTACTGAATGAGAATTTTCAATATCCAAAAGATTGATGCCACCACTTCCAATCAATACTAGATAATTACCATTCGATACCATCTTTACTGGTGGCCATGAAAGAAGGTTAGCAGGATTAGTACCAGCTTCCATTTGACCCATTGAGCCATTCCAATGAACTACTGGTGCAATATCAGTGGCAATATGAACTCCCCAAGAATCTGCTGCTAAACTCAGTACATTGTTACTAGGTATCATATCTATCAGATATGTCCCATTTTGAGAATCTGTATCAATATCCCATGCTGCTACTCCCGGTCTTGTAACCCCTTGGCCGTTGTGGGAAATGAACAATGATGCATTATGATGTTGAATAATTGTTGAGTTTCCTATAACAACTTCTCGAGTCACAGAATCCGCAAATAATATTCCAGAAACTCGATTACCAATTAATCCATCAGAATAATCGATTGTATTCTGAATGGAATAAGTTCCAGCTTCAAGGACTGTTAGTCCTGCTAATCCACCTGCTAAAATTGTACCATTACCTTGAATAGGGCTTTCTAATAACATTAGATGTTCAATCACTGGAGTAGGGAGTCCATCATATGCAGTGATCGGAGTATCCCAACCATTCTTGGTTAGATTATACATTCCAATACCGCCACTGGTTGCTATTAGTACATGGTTGCCTACCTCAAGAAAATCTCTGACAATATTGCTTGGTAGACCAGCAATCAAACTTCCAGGCCCCCAGTTTTCATTGTTCAAATTAAATGACTGGAATCCTGCTGAGGTTCCTGACTCTCCCATCAACCCAACATACATTGTATTGTTATCCTCAATGAACATTCCATCCATTTGAGAATGGAGAGCAGAAGAAGTAGGAGTTAAAGTTCGCTGTATTAAATCAATTTTGTAAAGACCATTGCCTGCCGTAGTAACCCATAGTTTTTCACCATTCAAGGCAATATCATTGATTATATCGCCATCAAATGAGTACCCATATTGCCACCTTACACTATTATTGATTAGTTCTCCTTGCAAAACAGAAGAGGCATAAAACGAATTCCATCCGAGGCTGGAAGTAACCCAAACGTTTGTATCATTAGAAATTATATTCAAAATTTTACCACTTGTCAATCCTGTCAATTCATCAAACCCACTTTCTATCAACCCTGTTGAATCTAATCTATCGACCCTATTTATTCCTGAAGTCTGTCCAGAACGCCCAATAGCATAGACAGGTGTGCTCGAAGAAGGGGCCCTGACTATTGAACAACCATCCATTCCTGGACTTAATATCTGACCATTCACGGTTGATGTACCTGAAGTAACAATTCTAGATATACCTCCAGTACTGTCAAATTGGTGAGCAGAGAGTAACACGTTTCCGTCATGCAACATCCCACCAGGGAATATTCTATCTTCTGAAATTCCATCAGCAGAATTTGTTAGAGTTGCTAAGTATTGGTCCGTATTATAGTTGAACCTGTCGAGACCTACGCCTTCTGTATCAAAACCAATATACAATATTCGATTTGTATCATCGCAAGCAAGTGCACGTGGATCGTTATTGGCCAATCCTCCTGAAGTGATTAGAGATGTGATCCATTCATCAGTAATCCCATCGGAATCATGGTCCGCTAAATCATAACGTGCAATTCCTCCCTGATTACCCCACCAATTTACTGCTCCAACGGCTACGTGAACAATATTATCACATACCTCGATGTCAGCAGTATATCCACTAGGAATTCCTGCACTTCCGAGATTCCAAGTTGTCCAATTTCCAGTGGTTCCATTTTTGCGAATAATTTCCGAATTAGTATTGAAACCGCCGCCGCCACTATAACTTCCAGCCCACAAATCGTCTCCAACAACTATCATAGTGTATAATTCGTCATTTGCATCTGATGGTAGACCGTCATTAACAACCCAAGGATCTAGCCACGTTTCATTGTCTGGTTCCCATCTGAGAATTCCATCCATGCTGGCGAATAAATAGTCGTCTTGATACTCAACAATTCCTCTTATGGGTCCTGGAATATCTGTCCATTCATCAAGCAATGTCATTGTTTGAGCTGAAAAACGACGAAGTATATTATCTCCATAAGCAATCCATAATTCACAAGAAGATACATTGATAGGGAAACATTCTCCTAAAAATTGAGCATTTACTCTCTCAACACTTCCGATGGTTTCGAGAGCATTTTCCCAAGTTTCGTTAGTAACATTCCAGCGAGCAATTGTTCCTTCCCCATCATTCCAATATTGTGTTGGTCTTATTCCAATCCAAAGTTCTTCAGATACTTGACCTAAACTATGAATCTTACCAGAATATCCTAACTCCTGACCCGCATCCAAAGTTGATTCACTAGAATTAGAAGTTAGATTAATTCTCCAAACCTGATCATTTGACTGCCACCATGCAGTAGATCTCTGAGTAGAATAATGTAAGATATCATCAATTATTACAATATCTTGTGGGGCAGAATTAGAAAGTGTTGGACCACCTGAGTTAGAACCACGATTCCAGTCAATTAATACCGAGTTACTCACCGGATCAATCAAAGTCAAGCCGAAATCTCCACCTGCCCAAATTGTATTTTCAATATGTCCGGGGATAAGAACTGTTACATCATCGTCGTCAATGAATCCTTGATCTCCATCCCAAGTTTGGAGCCATTCTTGGCTAGTCAAATTATATCTGCCTATTCCTGTATTCTCAAAACCAATATACAAAATATCTTGCACTTTAACAACTCTAGCCCGCTGAGTATCGTCTCCGGCAGTCCATCTTTCTACTACACTCAAACCTGTTCCTCGGTTAATGAGTGAAGCCCCCTCATTATGTCCTGCAAGAATTCTAGTACAACAATTATCAGAAAGAGGGCTGCTCAAAGGTACTAGTTCAATAGAAAACGTTTCACTGAAACGAGCTGAAGTATTCATGGGAGATACACATTCATCCCATTCGTAGATATTCCCCTGAATTATATTCCATCCTGTCCATGTACAAACTCCACGATTTGTAGCTGCAACCACTCCGTCAGAATCGCTCTTAATATCATTAATTTTCCATGGATCGTTGTTGCCTCCGGGAACATCTGTTTCAAAATATTCCCAACTCGAGCCATCCCATCTAGCCATTGCTTGGTTAGAGGTACCTCCAGAATTAGGGACTTCCATTCCAACAATTAAGCCACCGAAATAATCGAGATGGAGGGAAAGTACGTCATTATCAGGAAGACCACTAGCTCCATCTGCATCCCATATGTCTATGATTTCACTAGTATGTCTATCAATTAACAGAATTCCAAATCCAGTAAGTCCAAAATAAATCAAATCTCCATCAACTGCAATTGGAGCAGCTTCTAAATTATCTGCTCCAAGAGATTGCCAAGATGATAATATTGATAATTCTTGTAAATCAATCCTCATTACACCTGCATCAGGAGTTGCGATGTATGCGACTCCATATCTTGTAACAACATCATTAATGAAATCTGAGTCGAGTCCATCTTGTTCAGTAATGACATCTGAAAGTGTCATTGATGAAGTATTGACAAACGATAAACCATCTTCAAAATGTCCGACTACGAGGATCTCTGTGTATGAATCGTGAGACATTGATTTCACGGCATTAGATGCAATCCCCTGAACAGTTCCCATGTATGATGCATCTGTATTGTCAAGTCTGAGAATACCAGAATTAATCGTACCAACCCATACCCATCCATCTGAATCTTGAACAAATGAGGTGATTTCGAAAGGATTACTCACATAATCAGATATGTCAATTGGGGAAAGCCATGTCTGAGTTGCTTCATCAAATCTATCAATTATGGTTCCACCAGATACCCAAATTTCTCCTTCCTCATAATCGTCAACGAATATAACTTGGTTCATTTGATTTGTAGATGGACTACTAACGAGAGTTTCTGTTCCATCATTTGTTTCTCCTACTAGACGTCCTAAAACACCTGAACCATCGCCTACTAGTACTAACCCGGAATCAGGATTTCTTGCTTTGCCGAGATTCGGCCATGAAATTATTTCATTACCGTTATCTTTCAAGTCAAAGACTGTCAATTGTCTCTGAGATGAGAAAAATAGTGCATTTGTGTCGTATGTATGAACTGTATTAGAAGCCAGGATATACAACCATCCTTCAGTCAGACCGAAGCCTATTACTTGGTTTGAGGCTAACCAATTACTAGTTGACCATGTTGCCATCCAAGAATTTGAGGCTAGATTGCGACGATCAATTCCGGCATTCTCTGTTGCAATCAATAATTGAGAACCTAATAATTGTAAGTCATTAATCATATCAGAACTTAAGAAATTGCCTGTATTCCACAGCACATTACTATCTACTGAAACTAAGGTTCCATTAACTCCAGTAGATGTTGAAAAACCTAGGAAATGAAGACCCTGATATGTGGAAATGTAAACATCATTACCTGTGGATACTATGTCAGTGGCTGTCTTAATGGTACCTCCAGGGCAATAATAGTAATATTCCCAACTGCCATCACTAGTGTAGTAAAGATCGCATCCAGAGGTTGCCCAAACTGTACCGTAATCATCAACCGTAATAGCGTCGAAGGTTTTACGCGGTTCATCAGTGATTAATGATGTTTCCAAAATGGAAGAATCGGAAAGACTACGTTGTAATATTGTTCCATTGGAAGTTCCTATCAAAAGACGATTTCTCATTTCATCCACTGCAAGACTTCTACCGTATACATCAGATTCAATATCGATGATAATAGTAGATGTTTGGTCATCTAAATGTAGTAAATCATCGCCTAGTAAGATGTAAAGTCTACCATCTACGGGATTTACTGCACTATCATGAATTTCAATGTCTAATGACGAAAATGATACTTTTGGATCTGCGGGTCGTAGTGCTTCCATTACTATATCAGTTATTGAAATACCTGTAGGCAATTGCCAGCTGGTGTCACTAAGTGAATTTGGTTCGAGACGGGCGTCAAGAACTCCACTAGAGCTTACATCTGGTTGGTTTTCTGTGAACGTGTTCTGAACTCCGAATCCACCTAAATCCGTCCAATCAAGTATTTGTGTTTGAGTATCTAAAAGAGTAATCTGAGGTTCATATGCCCACAAGCCATCCGAACCATCAACTTTGACCTCAAAAGTCATGTTATCAATCAATGCACCAGGTGCAAAATCAAGGAATAAATCACCATATGCAAATCTGCCATTGGAAGGATCGGCTCCTTCGGCAGACAATTCAATCCATCCTGTATCATTACTTCCTCCTGCCCCCCATGCACCTGGAATTGTATTCTTTGAGATGTTGTTCTCTTCAAGCTGTACAGGCTCAAACATAGACCAAGGAAGTAGCAGCATTAATGCAACTAAAGCGATTGCTGTCCGCTTCTGGTGGCCAGAAACCGAATCATGCACTATACGCATAATCCAACCGCGTCGATTTATCCATTATCAAAGAATTGGGCGAATGTGCCATTTATGCTCAATCACCGTTGGTGAAATTATAATCTGTTAAATACTCAAAAAGGCTGCAATAAAGGCTGATAATACGAATCATAAGTATCGGATAGCATCATAGGTAAGACATATGCCGGATATATCATAGGGGATGTAATCTTGACAGATAAACAACTTCGAAAAGATGCTTTGGATTATCACTCTTCCAAGCCAGCAGGCAAAATTACTGTGAATCCAACAAAGCCTCATGGAACACAAAGAGACCTCTCTTTGGCATATTCCCCTGGAGTTGCCTATCCATGCAAGGAAATCGAGAAAAATCCTGATGCTGCTTTCAATTATACCTCAAAAGGAAATCTTGTTGCTGTTATCAGTAATGGAACTGCAGTATTAGGACTAGGAGATATTGGTGCTCTTGCCGGAAAACCAGTGATGGAAGGTAAAGGTTTACTTTTCAAGGCATTTGCTGATATTGACGTTTTTGACATTGAAATTGACAGAACAGATGTTGATGAATTTGTTGAAGCAGTTAAAGCAATCTCTCCGACATTTGGTGGGATAAATTTAGAAGACATCAAGGCGCCTGAATGTTTTGAAATCGAAAAACGGCTAATCAAAGAACTTGATATACCTGTTATGCATGATGATCAACACGGAACTGCAATTATTTCAGGTGCTGCTTTATTGAATGGTTTAGAAGTTGTAGGGAAAAATATTTCTGAAATCAAAGTAGTTGTTTCCGGAGCCGGTGCATCAGCTATTTCCTGTGCTCGACACTACATCCGATTAGGAGTTAAAAAGGATAACTTATTGATGGTTGATTCGAAAGGAATTTTGACAACCAAACGTTCAAAAAATGGTGAATTGAACCAATATAAAGATGAATTTGCCAGGGATGTAGCTGACGGAAATCTCGAAAAAGCGATGAAAAATTGTGACCTGTTTTTAGGATTATCTAAAGGAGGTATTGTAAGTAAAAAAATGGTTAAATCAATGGCTGAAAAGCCACTAATATTCGCACTAGCGAATCCGGATCCTGAAATTTTACCTGACGATGTTCTAGACGTTAGGGGCGATGCTATTGTTGCAACTGGTAGATCTGATTATCCTAATCAAATAAACAACGTATTGGGTTTCCCGTACATATTTAGAGGAGCGCTTGATGTCAGAGCTACTGAAATCACTGAAAATATGAAAATGGCGGCTACTCATGCTATTGCTGATTTAGCAAAAGAGGCCGTGCCTGATGATGTCGCCGCTGCTTATGAGGGAGAACAAATACAATTTGGACCAGATTACATTATTCCTAAACCATTTGATGCAAGAGTTTTGATTTGGGAGGCAAGTGCGGTTGCACAGGCTGCTGTAGACGAAGGAGTTTCTAAAGTTACAAAAAAGCAATTCAATATTGAAAAATATAGGGAAGAATTGGAGGCAAGACTTGGATTAACACGCTCAATAATGAGGGGAGTGATTAATAGGGCTAGAAGAGATAGGAAGAGAATTGTGTTTGCTGAAGGAGAGCATCCTACAATAATCAAAGCTGCTGCACAATGTATATCTGAAAATATATGTGAACCAATATTATTAGGACATACAAAAAGAATTAATGCAGTCAAGGAAGAACTTGGTCTTGAATTTGAATGTGAAAGTATAGATGTAAGGTATGATCCGAGAAGGAGGGGGAATTATGCTAAGGAATTTCATAAATTGAGAGGAAGAAAGGGCCTTACCATGGAAGATGCAATTAGGTTGCTCAAAACTACAACATATTTTGGTCCAATGATGGTACACATGGGTGACGCCGATGGTTATCTTGGAGGAATTTCACATAATTACCCAGATATTGTAAAGCCATGTTTACAAACAATTGGGCCTGCAGCAGATACTCATCGAATAGTTGGAATGTATATGATGACTGTAAATGGTCAACTAATGTTTATTGGAGATGCAACAATAAATATCTATCCAGATTCAAGAACGTTGGCCGAAATTGCGGTTCAGACTGCTAAGGTAGCGAGAAGATTTGGAGTTAAACCGAAAGTCGCGATGCTTTCATTCTCAAACTTTGGAACAAGTGGTGAAATGAGAACTGACAGGATCGAAGAAGCAATTGAAATGGCTAGAGAATTAGATCCAGAGATTATAATTGATGGACCTATGCAAGCAGATACTGCTCTTATTGAAGAAATACAAGAAAACTATCCATTTATGGAGTTCGATGGTCCTGCAAATGTTTTAATTTGTCCAAATCTTGCTTCAGCCAATATTGCATACAAATTACTTCAAAGAGTTGCCGGAGCTGAGATGACCGGCCCTATCCTCGAAGGAATGGCTAAACCGGCACATGTTCTTCAAAGAGATGATAGTGTTAGAGAAGTTGTTCATATGGCAGCAATCTGTGCTGTTGATGCTCAAAGACACGCAACACAAAAATTATGATTTTTAATCTAGTACTTTTGGAGATGCAGAAAGCACTTCTTCACTACAACCATCTGAATATTGTTCGAAATTTTCGATGAACATTTGAGCAAGTAAATTTGCAACATTATCAAATCTTTTCTTATCAGGCCAAGTTTGTCTAGGCTGAAGAATTTCATCAGGTACACCTTCACAAGAAGTAGGAATTTGGAAGCCGAATCTTTCATCTTCGACAAAAATTACATCATCGAGAGAGCCATCTAAAGCCGCATTAAGTAGAGATCTAGTCCATTTGATTCGTATTCTGCTAGATTCACCATATCCTCCAGCGACCCAACCTGTGTTTATCAGCCAGCAATTTGCATTATGTTCACGAATCTTACGAGAAAGTAAATCTGCATAAATACTCGGATGTCTCGGCATGAACGGCGCGCCAAAACAGGTTGAAAATGTGGCTTGGGGTTCAGTAATACCTATTTCTGTTCCTGCAACTTTAGCAGTATATCCTGAAATAAAGTGGTATGCAGCTTGTTCGGGTGTCAATCTAGATAATGGAGGAAGTACTCCAAATGCATCACATGTAAGGAATACTACATCTTTTGGATGACCCGCCATTGAATCAGGAGTACGATTTTCAATTGATTCAATAGGATAAGACCCTCTAGTGTTCTGTGTTAGCGTACCATCCTCAAAGTTCGGCACTCCATTAGCATCTAAAATTACATTTTCTAATACTGAACCAGGCATTCTTGTAGTAGCAAAAATTGCGGGCTCATCTTCTTCAGAGAGACCTATCAATTTAGCATAGCAACCACCCTCAAAATTGAATACTCCATCATCTGACCAGCCATGTTCATCATCTCCAATCAATGCCCTCCCTGGATCAGCAGAGAGTGTAGTTTTCCCGGTTCCGGACAAACCAAAAAATAATGCTGAATTTTTGTAATCTGTGTTTGCAGAACAATGCATAGGAAGTAAGTCTTTAGCAGGTAAAATATGATTCATAATTGTGAATATAGCCTTCTTAATCTCGCCAGCATAGTGTGTCCCACCAATAATAACTAACCCTCTATCGAGTGCTAGGATTACGAAAACTCCTGAGTTTGTACCATCTTCCCTAGGGTCCGCCATCAATTCGGGAGCATGTAAAATTGTATATTCAGGATTATGATTCGCTAATTCACTGGGTTCCGAGCGTACAAACATATTATGGAAAAAGGACGCATGCCATGCTTTTTCAGTAATTAATCTGACTGGCATTGAATATTTCGGATCTGCTCCACAATGTGCGTCTTTAACAAAAAGTTCACTTCTGTTATCTAAATGATTTTGTACTTTAGATAGTAATTTCTCAAAGACTTCTGGAGATGTAGATTTATTCACTTCACCCCACCAAACATCATCTGCTAATCCAGACTCTCTAACTATGAAACGGTCATTCGGTGAGCGTCCTGTTCTTTCACCAGTAGTTGCTAGAAGTACTCCGTGTGCTGTCAGAGATGCTTCGCCTCTGTCAACTGCAATTTCATGGAGTTTTTCCCATCCAAGATTCCAGTGTACAGCACCCTTGGGGTCTAGTCCATGACTTGCTAATGGGGTGGCAAATTCGGATGGGCCTGTGCCTTTCGACGACGTCTCCATGGGCATTGACAATATGAATTACTTTTCAATGGTTATGTGGAGATATAACAAATATTCCTCTATCAGTTAATTGAAAAAAGGGATGAGATTATGTCATCGACACCTTTCAGAGATACTGTGAGTACCGAAGATTCGAATGATGAACTCATTCGAGAACGTGCATTCAAGATTAGCGAATCTATTGAATTAGCGGATATTATAATTCCTATCGATAAGCATGAAACAGAGGATGTAAATGAGATAGAACATGTTGATGAAGCATTAGGTGAGATTTTCGATCCTTTTAATCAGGAAGATGAGAACTCTCCTGGTTATGTCAATAGAGATGGGGCAGTCAATAATGAGCCTGAAAGAGATTTAACAACTAATCTATCCCAAGAAGGAGAAAGGAAAGTAAACTGGGTATTAATGGCATCAATGATTTTATTATTTTCAGGAGTAAGTATTGTAGCTGGTATAGCTCTAGAACCATTTTTTGCTACTATTTTATTATTATTTCTAGCGATAATGGGTTTTGTTTTGGGAGAATATTGGATACCTAAAAAAAATCTTCATTTATTGGGAATTACTTGGGTAATTATTTCTATGAAAGTTTTGTATGGATTGGCTATAGAATTACAAAGATGGAATATTATTTCAATAGAAATTCTTGGCTTCGTACTTCTTGCTTTAGTGGGTCTTAATGTTTACCTCTCCTACAGACATAATCATGATGCAATAGCTGCACAGTCAACATTGATTTTGTTAGCAATTGGTTCAGCAACTGGATATAGTTTTGGAGAAATTGGAATTGCAGTAATGATACTAATTGCGACTATCCTAGTTCATGGTTTAGCTTTACATCGAAAATCAGGAAACTTAGCAGCACTTGGAATCGCATCCACCAACTTATGGATAGGGATGCATGCATTGACAGAAGGTTTCAGTTTGGGCTCATTAAAAATTCTAGCATTCACTGAACCATTACTGTTGTTTGTTCTTATCATAATTATATCTGGCATCAATGCTAGTATGGCTGCAATATTTGCAAAGGATGAGAACTGGTTTTCAAAATCATTCAAAGCATTGGGGCTAGGAGAACCTGGGTTATGGGGAGTTTCTGTATCTTTAGGAATGATTGGAGCCTTGATGGCGGTTGGTGCTAATAGACAAGATGTGGGATATGCCATCGGATTAATTTCTATATTAGCTTCCTCTTTTGGTGGTTCTTATCTAGTTGTTAGAGGGATTAATCCTCGGAGAGTTACCAGTCCTTTACTAATATCAGCTCTATTTATGACCATGTTCTTGATAATAAATGAAACAGAAAATATGGTATCGATTGATTCTTATGAGGTATTCGCGGTAATTGGAATAATTATCACTGGATTCGTGATGATTAGAGATCAACATTCGGTCACAGATAGAGTATTATGGACGGGTTCCATTGGAATGCTAATTTTAATGATTGTAATGATTCCAGCAAATAAAACTGCGAATGGGAATTTTTGCTTCTCTAATTGTGATGCAGGGGATGGAGGCACTCTCCTATTAGCTATCTTGTCAACTTTACATATCGGAACAGCCTATCTCGCCATGAAAAGAAGTTCGCCATCTCTTGGGGGAGTCACTGTAATTCTTCCTTGGTCATGGGTAATTATAGAAGAAATTATTGAAGAAGCGATACGTACATTGATAGTTGCAAATGGCAATCCAGATCCTGGATCAATTATTCACTTAGAACCTGTTCCTCTATTGGGCTATTTCTCTATCGCATCTTTGTTAATGGTTATCGTAAATAACAAGCTAGGCGATAATGGAGTAAATTTAGCATCTAAATTTCTTGGTGTAACTGAAATATCAGCATCTATCAGAGACTCAGGGGCGTTGCAATTATGGAGCATAGGGCTATGGCTACCGATTATTTCTATAACTTTCATGGCTAATTTTGGTGGTTTTACTGCCGTAACTATATTGATTATTCTAGGATTAATTACTACATTGCACTTAATTTCTGATTTGAGTGAAAAAAGAGTGGGTAATTCTACTGTAATGATAACGACCTTACTAGTTGGCTACCTAATTGTACAATGGCAATTTGGATTAGAAGAAATCCTGATGATAATTTATTGCTTTTCTACCGGATTTTTATTCTTTAACAAAGATGATAATGAAGATGGTATTTATTCTGTGGGGATGACTCTAATGGGTTTACCAATGTTAGTTAGCCTAATTTCAAGAACTCATGATGAATTGATATATACTAACCTTATTCCAGATTTGGGAATCGAAAAGGTTTCATTATTTTGTACCACAATTATAATATTTAATTATCTATTAAAGATAAATAAAATAGAGAAATTACTCAATCCATCACTAGCATCGTTGTGGTTGTTAACAATAAATATTGCACTAGTCAACCAAGAAGGAAGTTTTCTCGAATTAATGATGGCTCTAGGATTATTTGCATTTAGTACAATCTGGATGGTCGGTAATGGAGAAGTCAGGAGAGAGCTAAAGAGTATAGCAAAGAGAGATAGTTTGACACAGTTGGCGAAAAATAAAATGGTATCTGAAAGTATATCTTCTGGAGAAATAAAGAGTTTTGACTCTCAACTTCTGGATATCAAAAATAAAAGAAAGAAAGGTAGAGAAATGGCAGATACTGATGATTTAGAAGAATTATATTTGACAAATGCTACACATAAACCTATGATAATTCTGTTAGTTCTAGGTCTGGTAATAATCTCATCATCAGTCATCAGTTTCATTGGAGGAGTCAATCAATTGTTACTCCTTGTCAGTGGAATTTTCATCTCAATACTGATTTTTATTGCTCATCAAAGAACCAAGGATTTAGAATTAAAATTACCTCATTTTCTTGGAATTGAAATGCCAATTGCAATTGGAATTGGTGGAATCATATTGATCCAAGTTTCTGGACACCTTGCCGCAGGGATGAGTAATACAGAATTGTTTGATATGGCGATAATGGTTCTATTAGTGATGTTGCTCTGTATCATTTCACTTATAGATCAAAAGAATCTAATGGAAAGAATTGCCATTGCAATTGACTGGTTCATCATTCCAATATTTTTAGGAAGATTGGTAGGCGCTGTACTATACGAATCCTTACCAGCACCACTCAGTGTAAATCCATTTGATGGAGGTTTTATCGAATGGACGTTACCATGGACTATTCTTGAAATATTACTCATTCTCTGTATTTTGATGCTATATTGGTTGGAAAAGAAAAGGTATGAAAATGAGAAAAATGCGACAAAAAATAACTCATTTAGAGCAATTGCTGTAGTATTTATTTCAACTGGACCTGCTGGAATCTTTGCAGTTTTATTAGTCCTTTATCACACGATTAAGAATAAACAAGTTTCAGAGTTTGGATTTATCATACCTGCGGCAATCTTTCCGATTATATCCATGTCTAATACAATTACAGAGGTTAGAGGATTTTTGGATGAATTAACTCTATTTATTGGTTTATCTTTAATCGTATTATGTTCACTGACAGTACCAATGAAAAAAGAAAATTGGACTACAGTGTTAGCAATAGATGCACATTTATTGACTTATACAGGGCTACTAATCACAGGAATATTTACCACAATTTATCTTCCAATAATTCTTATCACTCTTTCAACTACAATCTGGGTTATCGGAATTTTACAACTTAGAAGATTTTTGAGAATTTGGGGATTATTTGATTTAATAATTACAATAATTGCATCGTTATTAGTATTGGGAAGTACGATGTTGGAACCTTCTATCTTGTTAATATCATTAATTGTTCTTGCTTCAGAATTAGCACTTGTAACTTGGTTAAGTCTCTCAAACGAAGAAGAATTAATGAAAGATTAGTAAAATTTCATTAAAACGCTATACTGAGGCGTATTTATCTCCAAAATAACTCTATTTTCTTACCATCGTATTATGCTAACCTTGATGATGGGCTGGCTTGACAAAGTACTGTGACGAGGTCGTGGATAGCCGATACATCGGAGGAAATTGAACATCCTCCCATACCTATTGGATTGAACGAGATGGCTGTTCCTAGGACAATGATAATACTATCATTTGTCGTGATTTTTTCTCTATTAACATCATCGATATGGCTTGCATTGGAGGCAATGTCATTCCAAGAAGATCTGGAAGATTTGTTTCCAAAAAATACTGTTACAGAAGCACAATTACAAGAAGATGGAAGATGGGCATGGGAGATTGATCTTTTATTCGATACTTGTGATTCAAGACTAGATGATTGGGAATGGCCAGACTCTCTATCTGAGCAAGATGATGTATTCTTGTATCCTGGAGAATTGAGATGTGATTGGGAGCATCAAGGTCCTGGTGATGGGGCGAGTGTTGTAATTTACAATAGGGGCAATACTACTATTGATTTGTTGTTAGAAATTATTGGTGGAAGTGTGATATTCAAAAATGAAGATAGCGATAATCTTCTATTAAATGGACTAGAAGGTGGTGATTCTGAAATAATTGAGATTTCTCTAACCGAGGATATCACTGAGAAAGATATCACAATAACTGCCACACATGTAGAGTTTCAAAGTACTTCTACAATAAATTTAGATGTGCATCTATTCAAAGGATCTACTGAAAGACAGGTGCATATTACCGATGGAAATAATATAGAAGTACATTACAAATTATGGGACGCTGACACAGATGAAGTGTTAGACGAAGGCGATTTACCAGTCACTGGAGGTGACGATTCAAGATATATCAAAGGATTTGGATGGGCTGCAATTGGTCTAGACATTGAAGAAGACAGGGGTTGGATTCAAGATACAGGTACAACCCATACAGTACTTTTACCCCCTCCAATCGCTTACGGCAATAGTGATGGGCACGAACTGCAAGATACTTGGCTTAGATTTGAAGTGAAGATTGATAGAGCGGCTTTGTAGATAACGATAGAGGAAATAATATGAGTGAAGTGAAAAATCATACCGCATTAATACCTTCTGAAGATATTACTAAGGAAGCCGAAAAAAGAGTACCTTCCAAAGCAGCAAGAAAAGGTGAGCCTTCTCTTCATATGACAGATGATATGCGAAGATTATCAACTCCATGGTCAATATCTATGGTTAGAGCAAAGCAAATAGAAGCATTTGATCTACCTGCAGGCATAATTCTAGATGCTGCTGTAGGTTCAGGTGCACAATTGATAGCTCTGGCAAATGAGCTTCGAAGACCTTCTTTAGGCATAGAGTTAGATGGAAATATTGCAGTTTTATGTGCAGCAAATATGCATTTAGCTTCCAGTGCTGAAGATACGCAAAAAACACTTAACAGAGTAATAATTGGAGATAGTAGTGATGCTGAAGGTGCAATTACAACGTATTGGAATAGCCTAATGAAATCTGGAATTAGAGCACATCCACCAATTGCTATGCTACATTTAGATCCTGCACGACCCAGAGATGCGCAGAATCATCATGTAGATGAAATGGAGCCTTCTTTAATGAGCGTTCTAAAATCATGGAACGAGTATTTGCAAACTGGCCCAAGAGGGCCTGCTGTTCTTCTAGATTTATCTCCAAGATTAGGAGAAGAACAGCAAGATATGATAGAGGCGATTGTGGAAACAATATTTCCGGGGATACCCAGAACTTGGGAATGGTTAAGTCAAGGCGGTGGAAGAGTAGATAGATTATCACTTTGGATTGGAGCAATCTCATCAAAAGAAGAAAGACGTTGTATTCGCATGGGTACAAAAAATATTATAGCGACGATTGAAGGAAGGAAAGCAAATTCTAAAATTGAAATTTTATCCAGGCCACCTCCTTATGGTGCATATATTTCGGTTGTTGATCCTGCACTGATACAAAGTGGTTTACAAGAAAAATGGATTTCAAAAGCAGTAGGAAAAAATACTGGTTATTCATGGCTTAGAATCGAAGGTAGAAGGCCTTTGTTAATACATACAGATCCCTTAATTGATGATGACGAGATTAATGGTTTTGTTGTAAGCACTGGGAAAATTGTTCAGCATAGATTGACGCCTCCACAACTAGATAATATTGATGAGATTGCTAGCGCAGCATCAAGGAATAATATTGGGAAGATAACGTTAAGATGTTCATTAGATCCAGAAATACAACCAACTTTACAACGTCGTTTAGACAAAGCATTACGAAACACTGATGGAGCAAAATCGTATATGATTGATATCGATTTAGAACGTGGTAAAGGAAGTCATAAATTATACGTTATTTGTAAAGAATGATAGATTTTAAACGGAAAAATTATTTTTTCTCTATCGGGTGGGTTGAAATAGGGTTGGTAAGTCGCGAGGTTGCCGAAAAGGCCACTGGAAACAGTGAACACGGGAGGACCGTACAATGAGTAATGAAAAACAAGAGATTGGAGATGACTTCTCCTACATTATCAGAATGGCTGACAGCGACATAGATGGGCTAAAACCGATTGCTATTGGATTGACATCTGTAAAGGGTATTGGAGTACGTACTTCACAACAACTTTGCAGACTAGCACAAATCGATGGAACAAAACTTGGTGGACACCTCGACGATGCTGAGCAAGACAGGCTCAGAACCACTATAGATGGGTACGCAACAAATGTCCCTTGGTGGTTAGTAAATCGACAGAGGGATCTAGAATCAAATGAGGATGCACACTTAGTGGCGTTGGATGTAAAGATGACTAGAGATGACGATATTGCTCGCTTAGCAGGAATGAAAACATATCGAGGACTTAGACACAGAAGTGGACACAAAGTTCGAGGTCAGAGACTTAGAAGTAATGGTAGAAGCGGTACTGCACTCGGTGTGCAGAGGAAGAAGTGAGGTGAGAAAATGGGTGATCCGAAGTTCGCAAGGTCAAAAACACAAACTCCAACTCATCCTTGGAAACAAGCTCGTATTGATGAGGAACACGCTCTGAAAGAAAAATATGGCTTGAAAAAAATCGGTGGAATGAAAGAAATATGGAGGGAGAAATCCGCTCTAAGACGTCATAGAAATCAAGCAATGAAATTGATCGGAAGAGTGGATACTTCTGAAGGACATTTTGCTAGAGAAAAAGTAGACTTAATCAATTCTTTGTGCCGTAAAGGATTATTGGTAGAAGGTGCAAGTATAGACGACGTTCTACAGATAAATGTTGAACATATGTTATCTCGAAGATTACAATCTGTAGTCTATTACAGGGGTCTAGCACCTTCTATGAGGGCTGCTAGGAACATGATTGTTCATGGACACATATCGATTGGAGAACAACGCATGACTGTACCAGGATATCATATTAAGAAAGATGAAGAAGAGATGCTAAAATATTCTTCAAATTCAGTTTATAATGATCCAAATCATCCCTTTAGAGTCGAAATGGAAAAATTGAGATTAACAATGGTTAGCGATGAGGAGCCTGAAGAAGTTGGTACACCGAAAGCAGCAACTGAAGATTTTGTTGAACAAATTAAAAAGGATGCTGAAGAAGCCCCGAAAATAGAAGAAACAATTCCTAAGGAGGAAAACTGATGGGACACAAAGCGATTTTACATATTTTCAGTACTAGTAATAATGTGCTAATTACTGCTACAGATTTGACAGGGGCTGAAACAATTTGCAAAGTCTCCGGAGGTATGGTAACCAAAGGCGGTAGTGACTCAGGAGGTCAGTTTGCATCTACACGGGCTGCAGAGAGAATTGCTGAAATGCTTGCTGAGAAAGATTTTGATCAAGTTATTGTAAAGTATAGAGGTGCGGGTGGAAATAGAAATCACAATGCACCTGGAGCTACATCTGCAATTCGTGCTCTGACAAGAGCTGGTGTACAAATTACACGTATTGAGGATGTTACTCCAATTCCTACAGATGGGACAAAAGCGAAAGGTGGCCGCCGTGGTCGAAGAGTGTGAGGTGTGAAATATGGTTAAAGTTACAATTATTGAGGAATCTGATGATAAGATTAAGATATTAATGGCTGAAACTGATAGAGCTTTGGTAAACTCAATTAGAAGAAGTCTAATTTCTGATACTCCAAAAATGGCAATAGAAACTGTACGTTTTGAGATGGGGACCATTGAACAAGAAGATCAAGTTTGGGAAACAACCGGCCCTTTACCTGATGAGATGATTGCTCAGAGACTTGCAATGATCCCTATTCCTACTCGTCATGATGAATTCCATTTCCAAGACGAATGCCCTAACTGTGCCGAACTTGTTGAAGAAGATAGAGGATGTCCAATGTGTACTATGATTTACACTTGCAAAGCTTTCGGAAGTAAAGAAGGGGCTATGGTAACAGCAAGAGATCTAAACTATCTAGGAGATTCAAGTTTAGAAATCCCTGAACTATACAAATCAATCCCTATTACAAAACTATTCCAAGGACAAATGATTGAATTCTATGCAACTGCAATTATGGGGAGAGGAAAAGACCATGCAAAATGGTCCCCTGCTTGTGGTGTGACATTTGAGCCAAGGCAAGTTGCTGTGATTAATAATAAATCCAAAGCTAAAATTCTATGGGATTTAAAATTAGGAATAACAGCGAAGGATTTCAATGATGGAAAATTAGAGGATTACTACAAGGTTGAAGAGTTAAAATCACAACTACATCATGTAGGTGAAGGAACTGAAGAATCCAGAACATTCAATGATGCCGTTACACTGGAAGATATTCCCGGAGAATTTATCCTAAGTTTCGAAACTGATGGTTCAATGAGTCCTAAAACAGCGTTTAACATGGCTGTCAAAGAATTGGCTGGAAAATTCGATAATATTGAACAAGATTCTAAGGCTGTTCTCTGATTAAATAACAAGTATTTATTCAGTTAGATACCGGATGCAATAGCATGACTGTGATAATGGGGCGTGGCGAATGCGGCTCACATGTTACATTGATATTCACTGTAAATGATGAAGATGAAGAGCTAATCAATCAGGGCAGTTTAGGTGCTGGTCTTTGTCTAGAACATGGAGTTGAGACTATTGCTAGGGGAATCGAAGGCCCATTCAAACTCAATATCAAATTTATAGAAGGAGATGGAGATAGTCTTCTTTATGAACGTACGTTAGAATTGCTATCTGAACAATTAATCGGTGTTAAAGAATATACTTGGGATTTAGCTGTTAAATTAAAATTACCATTATCACAAGGATTTGGAATGTCTGCTGCAGGTTCTATTTCTGCTGCTATGGGATTTCAAAGAGCTTTAGGAGAGCCTCATGAAGAAAGTTTGAGAAGATCTTTTGCAATCGCACACAGAGTAGAAAGAGAACTCTCAACGGGGCTTGGAGATGTGACTGCTTTAGCAGCAGGTGGTGTAGAAAGAAGGACACGTGCAGGTTCTCCATTTAGCGGGAAATTATTGAACAGAGGACCAGGAAATTCTGAAGGATGGACTCATGAAACAAAAGTGATATTGGCCTGGAAAAAAAATTCAGGTAAACATACTTCATCATATATTGATAACAAAAAATGGAAAAAAAGAATCAGTTATGCAGGAATAAAACAAATGAAAGAGATCAATTTAGGCGAATGGAATGATTCACGTTGGAATGAACTGTTGGAAAGATCTGGAATATTCGTGGAAGAAAGTGGGCTATTGGAAGATTCATTCCGGAACGAATTATTGAACGAGGTTGAATCATTAATTACTCACTTAGGTTTCAAACCTCTATTATGCTTACTTGGGAATAGCTTAGTAATTGTTCCAAATGATTTACATATGGATATTGAATATGGTTCTATTATAAAAAAACTCGAAAAAGTGGGCTTTGAAACTATTGAAACAAAGATTGGTAGATTATTTTGAATCTGCCAAGTTATCATGAAATGTTGATAATGGCTGTAAGTCTAATGGACTTGAATCCAATAAAATCGCTCCCTTTAATTTTAAAGTATCACAAAAACCATGACGATAGACTATCGCACCCTGACCATATTCCTTGACATATCTATCAACTTGTTTCTGAGTTTTTTTCCTTGGAAATCTCAAATCTGCACCAAAGAAGTGTTTAGCATCTATCCAAGCACATGGGACTCCATTAATTCTGACATCATCTAATAATAGAAGATCTGGTGTGATAATTGCTCTTCCTTCAGATTTCTTTTGTTCATCGAGTAATTCTTCTTGTCGGCGAAATCTAATATTGAGTGAAGAAAAATAATCACATAAGATATCTTCAAAAATTTCAGCGGCATTCTGTGTTTCAGATTGGTTAACTGAACTCACTCTGTCAGCGGATTCTGCAAGTTGGAACTGTTCTCTATCTCTATCATTCAATCTACTAGGTGTTTTGAGAGTTTCTTTAATTTTATTTTTTGACCATCCTCTTCCTGTTAAGATTGCTCGAAACACATTGACTGGAGGGGCATCAAATCTAGTTGAAAGAGAGAGGACACTTTCTCCTGATTCATATCTTCTCTTCAGTTCATTCGCTCGACTCATTAAACGACCGTGAGAATATACACTTTTTTCTTGATTTAATGCGCTTCGTAAAGAAAGTGACTGTTCGAGTGTGATATCCAAATTCTCTATTTTTTGAGCAATTTCTTGGACTCTTTCTTCTGGAAGAAAACCAAATTCACCAGGTGAGCAGACCAAAGGACTAGCCTTACTTTGAACTGATTTAGATACTGCATTCAACTTCCAATTTATATTTACAATCTTTACTGGAGGAATAAGATCTTGTGTGAATCCCATTGGAGGGGGCTGTATAGTGAATCGAGATAGCGCTCGCTCTATTGCCTCTTCATCGCCAAGTTTTTTACTCCCTGAAGGAGGTTTTTTTGCACTGGGGCGACGACGGCGATTTCGGCCCTTAGGCCGTTTCTTACCTTCCTCTTGGTCACTCAATAATTGACCCAAGTGGATAAAGGAGATGAACCCACCGTGATAAAGACTTGAATTGAGATCTAAATAAAAGCAATTCCTGGATTCATCGGAGAAGATACTCGTGCCTTACCTGCAACATCATCTCCGTCTCCTACATCATATGAAATGACGGATTCAACCCCCAAAGATTTAGCGATAAAATGTGCATTATTATTAATAAATTCAGATTCATTGAATTTCATAATTATAAGTGATTTTTCCTCTTCTGACCAAGTATGAATCTTTCCTCTAGTCTTCTTATTACCTAGTGTAAGAGATTGCCACATTTGGATAATTTCTCCGCGCAATTTTTCTATCTCGAATACTTCTAGTGATTTCAGATAATTCATACCTTCTTTCTTAAAATCAAAATTTTCATCGAGAAGAGATAGAGCCTCAATTGCAATCTCATTTTTCCATTTGGGAGACGTTTGTATCACACATCTTGATATTTTCCCTTCTGAATGCCTACTAGCTAAACCTTTAACATTTCTAGAACTATCTATTAATTGCTTGAGATATTCTTCTTTAGCAATATGGATTATGTCATCATCGAGCTGTTTAACATTATCAATAATTAACTCACTAACCATTCCTTTACCACCAATTCTTGACCAAAACTCTTCAGCAATATGAGGGGTTGCTGGAGCAAGCATTGGAATCCATTGTCTAAAGAAGGTTTGAGCGGTTTCATTATCCGAACCTCCCCTTCTCCTATACCACTGCCAATCAGAAAGCATTTCAAAATGGCTAATCATTACCCCTTCTCTAAGGCTAACATTTTCCATAGCATTTTTCCATCTAATATAATTCAATCTCATTCTTGATAATAACCAGTTGTCAATAATGCTAGATTCTTCTAGTAGTGTCCTTGAAGATTCAAAAGCATCAATTATAGATTGCATCTGTTTATGATTTGAAATAATAGCGTTATCAGACCAATCCATTCCAGCCTCGGGATTAGCCCCATAAAGGATGAATAATCTCACTGTATCTGCACCAAATTCTTTGACCATTGCACCAGGACTGACTGTGTTTCCAAGAGATTTACTCATCTTTGCTTGTCTTTTTCCGAGATCTGAATTACAAGTCGGACATTTTTCTCCATTCAAGTCTACATGATATTCTACATTACATTCCACACAGAATGGTGCTGGTGCATTTAACATACCCTGACATACAAGTCTACCGAATGGTTCCCCTACACTATTCATTCCAAGATCTCTCATTGCCTTGGTAAAAAATCTTGCATAAAGCAAGTGCATCACTGCATGCTCTATTCCACCTATATACAGATCAATCCCATCTTTCATCCAGTAATCTACTATTTCTTTATCAAAAGATTTCTCGAGATTTTGAGAATCTGCATATCTGAAGAAGTACCAAGAAGAATCGTAAAAGGTATCCATGGTATCTGTTTCTCTCTTTGCCTTCTCTCCACATTTAGGACAATCCACATTTAGGAAATCTTCATTTGTAGCTAATGGATTACCACTTTCATCCCAACTAAATTTAATATCTAGTGGTAACTCAACTGGTAAATCAGAATTAGGTACTGGTACTACACCACAAGTATGACAATGTATCATAGGTATTGGAGTCCCCCAAAATCTTTGTCTGCTCAATAACCAATCTTTGAGTCTATATTGTACTGTACCGAATCCCGAGCCTTCGGACTCAAGTATTTTGATTACCTTAGCTTTAGCTTCATTACCAAATAATCCATCAAAACCCTCTCGTGACGAATTACTCATATATCCAAGATTATCAAAAACTGGATTCTGTTCGATTGCTTCGTCATCAGGATTGCCTGAAAGTACTGGTTTAATTGGTAGGTTATATTTCTTAGCAAAATCATAGTCTCTTTGATCATGTCCCGGTACCCCCATTACTGCACCTGTACCATAACTAGCCACAACAAAATTACCTGCATAAATTGGAACTTTTTCACCGTTTAAAGGATTGATTGCAAAACGTCCTAGAGGAACTCCTTTCTTCTCTTTCAGCATATTAATTCTTTCAAATTCTGACATCTTTGCGCATTCTTCACGAAGATTTCGCCAGCCTTCTTCGTACTTAGTATCTGAAACAAGACGTTCACAAAGAGGATGTTCGGGTGAGAGAGTAACAAATGTAACTCCAAAAATAGTATCGGGCCTAGTAGTGAATGCACCAATTACAAAATCTTCACCATCAATTGGAAAATCTATGTGTGCACCCTGAGAACGACCTATCCAATTTTGCTGCATTGCTTTTACATTCTCGGGAAAGTCAATATTTTCTAATTCGTCTAGTAACTCATCGGCATAATCTGTCATTCGAAGAAACCACTGAGCCATATCTTTCTGAATCACTTCTAAACCACATCTCCAACAACGATTATTTTTTACTTGTTCATTGGCAAGTACAGTATCACAATCAACACACCAATTTACAGGAGCAAATCTTCTTTCAACTAGTCCAGCCTCGTAAAATTTGGTAAATATCTCTTGATTCCAACGATAATATTCAGTAGTTGAGGTTGCAAATGTACGATTCCAATCATAAGAATACCCCATTCTTTCCTGATCTTTACGTATCATTGCGATATTTCTTTCAGTAACATCATGGGGGTGTCCGCCTTCTTTCTTAGCAGCGTTCTCTGCTGGCATTCCAAACGAATCATACCCCATTGGATATAGTACATTCTTTCCCATTAATCTTTGAAATCTGGCCATAGCATCGCCTATAGAGTAGTTTCTCACATGCCCCATATGCATATTTCCTGAAGGGTAAGGGAACATTTCTAAACAGTAAAACTTGGGCTTTTTATTATCCATACTGACTGAAAAGATTTTTTCATCCTTCCATTTTTGTTGCCAATATTCTTCAATTTGGTGCATATCATATCCCATTGAAACACCTCCTCTAACTTTTTCCAATTATAATTCCATTAAGCAGAGTGTTATGATTACTGAAATACTATTTCCAATTATTGAGTTGAACACCTGATTCACATACGCCGACTATTAGAGTTTGATATGAATCCTCTCCTCAGAATATGAGCCGATATTGCTATGCATTAGGTACACTTGCATTATCATAATGCTCGGCGATGGAGAGTTCGATATTGAAATAAGAGATGATGGGATTGAGGTTTGGGTGACTCAAATGGGGGATTACATGAACATGAATACAGCTTGGATAAATCGTTCTACAGGTACAGTAGCAATAGTTGATCCTTTTGATTCTGAAAGATGGGTTTCAGCACTAAGTTCTGAAGGCCTACGTCCAACTCATTTGCTCTATACTCATACACATAGAGATCATGTACAAGGATATACAAAAATGATACAGCTTGTACCAGAAATAGAAGTTTGGGGTCATAAAGAGGCTTCGGTTTCTGGACTATTATCATTTGCCGTCTTCAAGAAAGTGGATTTCACCAATGAGTGGGAAAATCCCCCAAACACTACAATTGAATGGGATTGCGGTGGAATTAAACTGGGAGTAACACATTCCCCAGGACACGCTCCTGGTCATGTGACTTTTCATGGTCATGGAGTATACCATGCTGGAGATTTACTATTTACAGCACATAGTGGTAGGGTCGACTTACCAGGTAGTGACCCATTATCTCAGTGGAAGAGTGTTCTATATGCTAGAAAATTACTTTCAAGTTTACCAGATGAATGGAGGCTAGTTCCAGGACATAGATATGATTGGATTGATGGCACTACTCCTGATTGGGTCAGTGTTAGAGAGGCTCTAGAGCATAATTTTTCTTTAAATTCCCCCGTTTTAGACCAATTGGAGGGAAATTAATGGTTAAGATAGAAGTGGAATATAAAGGTGAATTTAGGTGCATTGCAACTCACTTACCGTCCGGAAGAGAATTGATTACTGATGCACCTGTAGACAATCATGGTAAAGGAGAATCTTTTTCTCCAACAGATTTACTTGCTACATCTATGATCACTTGTATTATGACAATAATTGGCATCAGAGCTGAAAAAAAACGTATCGATATCACTGGAATGTCTGGAAGCGTTGAAAAAATAATGTATAAGCAACCAAGAAGAGTGGGGATACTGGAGATAAATATCAAACTACCAAAAGATATAGGTGAAAAAGATAGGAAATGGTTAATTCAAGAAGGGTGTGAATGCCCTGTCTGTTATTCAGTTAATCAGTCAATGGAAGTAAAAATTAATTTTGAAGATTAATTCGTCTTATCATATCTTTCTCTAGATATCCCTAACGATTGAACCATTTCTTCTGTCATTCCTTTTTTGACATCACCTTGTCTTTCTAATGCAGATATTGTAGCTATCAAAATACTATTTGTATCAACTTCAAAAAACCTTCTTAATTCTAATCTATCGTCAGATCTACCAAAACCATCAGTTCCCAAAACGACATATCTCCCACCGACCCAACGTTGGATCATTTCTGGAACTGCTGCTATGTAATCAGAAACAGCAACAGTCGTAATATTATCTCCAAAACACTCAGATACATAGGGTATTTTATTTTCTCCGGGATATAAACGATTCAGTCTTTCTGATTCCAGTCCTTCTCTTCTCAGTTCACCGTATGATGTCACTGACCAAATTTCTGAATCTATACCTAAATCTGACAATTTTTCAGATGCCTCAATTACGTGGGTTAGAATTGGTCCAGAGCCAAGAAGTCTTACGAAAGGTCGCTGACCATTGTTTTTTTCTGATAATTTATACGCCCCTTTGATAATTTTATCATCAACACCTTCAGGTTTAGGTGGTTGTCTCTCGTTCTGGTTATATAGCATGATATAATGAAATACATCCAAATTTTCTCCCCACATTTCTTTAATTCCGTGTTGAATTATTGTGGCTAATTCATAGGCATATGCTGGATCCCAAGAACGACAAAATGGCACTGTACTGGCATGTAATAATGAATGCCCATCCTGATGTTGAAGCCCTTCTCCATTTAGTGTTGTTCTACCTGCTGTTGCTCCCATCAAGAATCCTCGAGCACGTGCATCTGCTGCCTGCCATATCTGATCATTTACACGCTGAAAACCAAACATCGAATAAAAAATATAGAATGGTAATGTAGGAGTCATTGCATGAGAATATGATGTTGCAGATGCAATCCATGAAGCTATTGAGTTAGCCTCTGAAATCCCTTCTTCTAATATCTGACCAGAAACTGATTCCTTATATTTCATAATCATTTTATGATCTACTGGCTTGTATTTCTGTCCGGAGTGGGAATAAATTCCAAATTCGCTGAATAGAGGGTCCATGCCAAAAGTTCGTCCCTCATCGGGAATTATTGGTACTACTTTTTCACCTATTTCAGATTTCATTAGATTTCTCAATAATCTTACAAAAGCCATAGTTGTAGAAACTTTTTGACCTTCGGGAGTTCCATTGTCAAACTCTGAATACGTCTTTTCAGATGGAAGATTAAATTTAATTTCTGGAGATTTTCTTGATGGTAAATATCCACCAAGCTTTGCTCTAGCAGAATGTAAATATTCTAACGCTTCAGAATCTCCTTCCAGTGAGTAAAAAGGACTATTTTGCAATTCTTTATCATCTATTGGTATTTTTAGACGATCTCTATAGGCAATTAAATCATCAAGACTCATTTTTTTCTTCTGATGAGTAGTATTTCTCCCAGCAAAAGAATCAATTCCCCAACCTTTAACAGTATGTGCTAATATTACAGATGGTTTATCTGAAGCTAATGCTGCTTGATAGGCGGCGTATACTTTCATTGAATCGTGTCCTCCTCTCCTTAGAGCAATGATTTCATCATCAGAAAGTTTCGAGCCAAGTGATATCAATTCTTCTGTTCCACTGAACAACTCTTGACGGAACTCTGATGGAGAGAGAGTGCTCATTCTCTGGAAATCACCATCGTTAATTTCCTCGAGTCTGGACAACAGTACTCCATTAGTATCTTGCGAAAATAGCCTATCCCAGTTACTATCCCATAATACTTTGAATACATCCCACCCAGCTCCTCTGTATATTCCTTCTAACTCTTGGACAATCTTTGAGTTCCCACGTACTGGGCCATCTAACCTCTGAAGATTACAATTAACCACAGTAATCAAATTATCTAATTTCTCTCTCCCTGCAACTGATATTGCAGCTATCGACTCGGGCTCATCCATTTCACCATCGCCTAGGAAAGAATATACTGTACTTTGAGAAGTATCTACCAAGTTTCTATTTGATAGATACTTCCAAAACCTTGCATGCATTACTGCAGCTAATGGTCCTAGACCCATTGAAACTGTAGGGTACTCCCAAAAATCCTTCATCAATCTAGGATGAGGATATGATGAAAGGCCATCTAAGAAGGCTTCTTGTCGGAAATTAAGTAATTGTTCACGAGTAATTCTTCCCTCTAAAAATGCACGAGCGTAAATTCCGGGGCTTCCATGCCCTTGGATATAGAGTGCGTCTCCGATTCCATTAGATTCCTTGCCCTTGAATATATGATTAAATCCTACCTCATAAATCGTTGAGGAAGAGGCATACGTGGAGATATGCCCACCTATACCATCAATTCTTCTATTTGCGTCTGATACAATTAACGCTGAATTCCATAGAATTGCATTTTGTATCTCTTTTTCAATTTCCAAATTACCCGGATATGGAATTTGATTATCCCAAGGTATTGTGTTTGCATAAGGAGTTCGAGATGCTGGAGATATTCCAACGCCCAAATCTTGTGCTTCGGCTAACACTTCATGTAACAATATTCGAGCTCGTTCGAGACCGGAAGAGTCGACAACAGAGCGTAACGATTCTAACCATTCGTCAGTCTCTTCAGGATCTATGTCGGGTAACCTTTGATGAGGATTATTTCCGGACATTTGACCACTCTGCCCCCTTAGGGGCAGAACTGCGAGTATGCAAAGGGTTTTGAATCTTCAATAAATGTTCTCACTTAATTTTAGTTGATTTAGGGCCTGTAACCACTAAATGACACTGATGAAGGGTTCTTACTCCAGCAACTGTTACGGCGGAATCTCCGGAAATACTTCTCTCGCCGTTCCAATTAGTAACCGTATGAGAAACTGTTTTTACCCCCGCTAAATTCATTGGATCAACCTTTAATTCTACTACTACTTCTTCAATTTCACCCAGCCATTTTAATGTTGCATTAATTGATTTCTTAGCAAAACCGTGTCTCTGTTCGGAGCTTCTTACCCAGTAGCCTAGATTCCATTTCGCTTCAGAAGTTCTTGTGATATTATCGAAACCTATCAAACCCAATAGAGTATTGTCCCATGGTCTAATCATTACCCAATGGTGCATTAATCCACTGCGGCCCATTTTTTCAGTTTCCAATAAAAAAGATTCTATTTGTTGAAGAAAGGGTTGATCAGGGTTGATCCATGGCATAGCCCTACTTACCTCTGGCCATGTTTCCTCAAAAGCCTCCAATAATTTTGAACAAAATGAAGCAGATGCGGGCCTTAGAATCAACCCCTCATCTACCATGATTGATGATGTGGCACGTCTAGACACAGAGGCCCCGAGAAGGTTCTAATGCATCACTTCTACGGAATGAAAATCACAGAATTATGGTCTTAATTTCATCTTAGCAGTCATTAGATTCTCATCATTAGGAATTAATTTAGATGCATTCTCAAACATTTTATCGACAGCCTGAGCGCGACCAATCCTCTGTAATAACGCCCCTATAGGATAAATTAACTTCGAACGATTACCAAGATGGGGGCCTACTTCGTCAAGTAACACAGTAGCTTGTGCTATGTCCTTTGCTCTGGCTGCTTCCATAGCGGATTTAACCTGCAAAGCAACATCTCTATCTGTCCATCTTTCCTGTTGAGGCCAGGGCCAATAATTAGGCTCTTCTATTGGAATAGCAGATAATATCTGATCTGCAGGAATCACTGGAGGATGTAGTGGTGGAGGCGGAGGAATCGGCTCTAAATTTTCAGAAACTATAGGCGGAGGTGGAGGGATTGGTGGAGGCGGTGGAACTACTCGATTATCAATGACTGGAGGTTCTGGTTCTGGTTCTGGTTCAGGTTCTGGTTCTGGTTCTGGTTCTGGTTCTGGTTCAGATTCTGGTTCTGGTTCAGGTTCTGGTTCAGGTTCTGGTTCAGGTTCTGGTTCTGGTTCAGGTTCAGGTTCTGGTTCTGGTTCAGGTTCTGGTTCTGGTTCAGGTTCAGGTTCTGGCTCTTGTACAAAATCTGACTCAAAATCAGGCTCTTGACCTACTGGTTGAATTAACTCAACGGGCTTATATGAAATCTCTTCAATTGTATTTAATTCTTCATCAGGGACTTCAAATTTAGTTACAAATTCGGGAGCATCTTCAGGTTTTAACACATACTCTTCTTCATCTTCTTCAATCGGTTCTGGATTGTCTACCGTCAAGGCAAATGATGGATTTTTCGAAACTACTATTCCGTCGTCCTCATCATATTGTTGTACATCAATTGTCACGTCATCGATATTAAAAGTTGTCTTAGACCAATCAATAATTTCTTCTGCATCTTCCTCTTCAAAATCACCAAGAAGATCATCAAAAATATCATTGGTTATTTCTTCATTTAGATTAGAATCTTGCTGAAATGATGGTTTTTTTATCTGATATAGGCATAATTCACAAGTATTAGCATCTTCACTATTCTTGTGTTGACAAGCAGGACATAATATCCCTGGTGCCTCAGTATTTCTCCAATTTCGGAACTTATCGAACATCCTGCATCCCCTCAGACATTCGCACTCGACAAAACATACCGTATAATCCTCACGTGAGAAAGTGTAATTCAAAAAATCATTTTTTTCTGAATACACACTAGAAAGCGTGATGTGTAAAATGTGACTGCATGAATCATGCAAGGAGGTTCTGAATCCCCTCCTGTGAAATTTTATAGAAGCCAAGATCATCATGATTTATATCTAAATCTTATCAGATGGGAATTAGATGATGAGATGGATAATGTTAAGGAAAAATTACAAAATTGGAACAAAAAAAAATTAATTGAAAATGGGATTTCGTTATTTGATTTGATTGGGAAAAATGATGGCTGGTTATTCGGCCAGAGAATTATTAAATTTACAAATAAAAAGAGAAGTGATATGGGATTTCATCGCTTTAGACAAGGAGATATAATACTAATTTCACGTAAAGATCCTTTGAAAGAAACACCTCTTGAAGGAACAATATATTCAACTTCGAGAACATCGATAAAAGTTGTTTTCTCTGAAAGTCCTAAAGACATCAGGAAACATACATGGAGAATCGATAAGGGAGCAAATAGGATTGCTTTCGATCGAATGAGAGATGCTCTAAATAGTATCTTTGATGAAGATGGAGGAGTTCCTTTGAGAGACTTAGTACTTGGAATGGTGCATAATCCTAAAAGTACGGCTAGTTTAACTCCTGAACTTGGAGGAGTTAGAGGTAGAACTACTACTCATGCACATGATCTAAATCAACCTCAATTAATTGCATCTAAGGCTGCTGTTGAAAGAAGGTTGACTCTAATTCAAGGACCCCCAGGAACAGGAAAAACACATACAGCAGTTAGGATACTAGAATCATGGGCAAAAATGGATATCGGGACCATTCTTGCAGTGGCGGATTCTAATGTAGCAGTCGATAATTTACTAGAAGGATTACTGGCCAGAGGAGTTAGGGTTGTACGTTTAGGGCAACCGGTTAAAGTTAGAGAAAAACTACGTATGGCTACCTTGGATGCGAAAATGGAAACTCATCCATTAAGGAGAGATTTAGATACTCAATTAAATTTAAATGAAAAATTAAATAGAAGAATAAATTCATTAAAAGGGAAAGAAAAAGGTTTAGCCTACAGAGACATCAAAAAAGGTTGGAAAGAAATAAGAAGAATTGAAAATCAAATTAGAGACGATATTCTAGATAAAATACAAGTTGTATGCTGCACATGTATAGGTGCAGGTAATGAGATTTTGGATGGAAGAAGATTTCCTCAGGTACTAATTGATGAAGCTACACAGGCTACAGAACCCGCATCATTAGTTCCATTAACGAGGGGGGCCAGACAAGTTGTATTGGTAGGAGATCACAAACAGCTACCTCCAACAGTGATATCGTTCAGAGCGGAAGAAAAGGGTCTGAAAAGATCATTATTTGAAAGATTAGTAGATCTTGGAATTGAACCTTTGCTCCTATCGACACAGTACAGAATGCATCCTGCTATCTCAAAATTCCCGAATCAGCATTTCTACTCTGATAAGTTAGATGATGGTATAAAATCAGAAAATCGCCCCGCGCCTGCAGGTTTAATTTGGCCCGATTGGGAGAATCCTGTTGCATTTGTTCCTGTTGAAGGCGGAGAAGTCGTTTCTCCAGATGGCACCTCTAGAGAGAACCCATCTGAAGTTTCATGGGTGATTAAAATCTTAAATGATATTTTGGAAGCAGGTGAAATAACAAAAAAAGATATCGGAATTATAACTCCATATGCAGGCCAAGTAAGAGCTATTCGTAATTCAATGAATGAAAAACTGGATGATGTCGAGGTAAAAACAGTTGATGGATATCAGGGTAGAGAAAAAGAAGTGATAATTTTTTCATGTGTAAGATCGAATCCAGAGCAAAATGTTGGTTTTTTATCGGAAAAAAGAAGATTGAATGTCGCATTAACCAGAGCAAAAAGAGGTTTGATTGTAATCGGAGATCCTGCAACGTTGCGTGGTGATGATAATTGGAGAGCTTGGTTAGAGTATGTTCGTGATAGGAAGTTTGAGGCGTGGCACCTCTTGGGAATGAATTGAGGATGTACTATGGACAACCATGATTCACCTATTTCTATCAATAAAGGAGGCACCACGCTTGCCAAGGCTTTGGTATCTGAAGATGGAGGACATTGGCCGGTACCAGAAGGAACTATTTTAGCGTCAGGAGTTAGAAGAATTGCTTCGTTTGTATTGGATACAACAATCGTAAATACAATATTACTAATTATCTCAAAAGGAAAAATGATTAATGCGTGGAATCTTACTCTTTGGACCTCATCGAACTTTCATCATGCGTTAGCTATGGCTGTGATTATACTAATTTCTCATTGGTTATATTGGAAATACACTGGTTTGTATTATTCTCGTTCTTTTGGTCAAAAACTCATGGGTTTAGCTGTTCTAGCAGAAGATGGCTCAGAAATGACAAACAAAATGTGGGAAACCAGGGCACTAAAGAAATTAGTATATCTAATATTTCCTTTTAGTTTATACTTTGGAGCCTATGACTTGGCACGAATATCTCAAAGACATACTCATCAGTCCAATGTTGATCTACGAGTTGGTTCGATAGTGGCTCATGCAAATTCGTTACCTCCTGCCAATAGAAAGCATATCAAGTGAGGTGAAGTATTGGACAAGGAAATTGAAGATGTATTGAAAGGAAACTGTATTGTCTATCCAACAACTACTCTTCCAGCCTTAGGATGTATTCTAACTTCGGAATCTTTAGAAAAATTATATGACGCCAAAAAACGGCCGGAGGGGATGATAGTAAGCATAGGTGTTAGTAACCTACAGCAAGCATCTGAACTAGTTCATTTAACAGAAGATTTAGAAGAATTCTTATCATCATTTCCAGAGGGATCTATAACAATAATTCTTCCTGCAATAAAACCACTGGATAAAAGACTAGGCGGAGAAAAAATTGCAATAAGAGTTCTAGCTAATCCAATTGCTAAAAAATTGATTGAGAAAACTGGGCCTCTCACCGCAACTTCAGCTAATATTAGTGGAACTGAGCCTTTGAGAGATTGTGAAATGGCTGCAGAGATACTTTCTTCCTCGGAAAATAAAATATCCTATTTATCAGGAACTTGTCCGGGAGGGGCACCCAGTACCTTGATATCATGGTATACGGTCTCTACATCACCCAACCTTAACGAGATTGAGGTTTTGAGAGAAGGTTTAGTTACGAAAAAGGAGGTTCTAGAATGGTGGAAGAAGCGGACTTGAAACAGTGGAAAGATGCTGGCCACGTAGCAAGAAGAACCTTGGAGGGGATTAAAGATGAGATTCAACAAGGGAAAACTTGGATTGAAGTTATTGATTCTGCTGAGAGATTTATCAGGAGGCATGGTGGACAGGCGGCATTTCCTGTAACAATATCAGTAAATGATATCGCAGCTCATTTTACATCAAGCCATAATGACTTAGCCCCAGAAGGATGGGATAAGCCAATGATATTTGAAAACGGAGATTTAGTTAAATTAGACGTGGGAGTACACATTAAAGGGGCTCTCGCAGATAATGCATTAACAATAGAGGTCGGTAATGGAAATAACCATACGGAGCAGATAAAAGCAGCAAAAGAAGCTAGAGACGCATCAATAGAGAAGATGCATCCAGGAACTCCTTGGAATGAAATAGGTAAAGCTGCTGAGCAAGTAACAAAAGATGCTGGATTTGAGCCAATTAGAAATTTATGTGGACATCAATTAGAAAGATGGAACTTACATTCAGGCACTTCTATACCTTCGTTTGCTTGTGGTCCCAACTCCGGTTTCAAAGGAAATGCTGAATCAGGAGGGGTTTATGCTATCGAGCCGTTTAATACAACCGGGAATTCAGGAATGGTAGAAAATATACCTCCTTCTGGATCTTCCAATATTCTGAGAGTTACTGGTGATGTTTCAATACGTAAAGCACTATCTAAAGGTAAATTAAAACCACTAGGTGCAACAATGGCAAGATATATCGAGGAACGCTATAATACATTACCATTCGCCGCGAGATGGGCATATCCATTACTTGAAAAGCCATTTCCAAATGAAGATGAAGAATCTCTACAAAGAAAATGGAAAGCAATGACAAAAAAATTGACTTCAATAAGATTTTTAGAAGTTTATGAAGCTTTAAGAGATGTTGATGGAGGAAATGTAGGTCAGTTTGAACATACTGTAATTGTTACTGACGGGGGACCTGAAGTACTAACTATTCTCTAAGAAAGAAAATATGAATTTCTAGTAATTTTAATGTTTAATCCAATAAGGATTATGAATTACCAACCCATATCAGTTACCGTACAGGTCGTAAGGTTCTGCTGAGTGCATCCCATCCCCTCGCTAATATCTCTCGCCCTGTACACCTAATTTTCAATCAGTGTTAACTTTAGTATTTCCAAATATCGTTACAGAAACTACTGAGCCTAGAATAAGTAAAATTCCCATTGATTGTTGCAAAGATGGTTCTTCACCTAGAATTAATAATCCCCAAATTATTGTCAATACTGGTTGTAAAAGAACTGCGAACGATGTCTTAGCACCGGGAAGTCTAGGTAAGGCATAAGTTATTGCAATCCAACCAAATACTTGACAGCAAATTGCTAATAGAATTAACCAAGTATGACTTGGGAAACTAGGATGAAGATTTAGGGGTTCAACACCAATTGAATTTAGTGGCATTAATCCAATTATAAGTAAACCGAATGCAGCACCTGCAGTAGCATCAAACTGAAGATTTTGTGCTGGAGCAAATTCTCTATTCGAGTATCTATATACAATTAAAAATGAAGAATAAAAAATTGCTGCAAAAACGCCAGCTATGACTCCTTTGAATGGATCTTTTCCATAAGGTTCATCATCCCAAATTCCAGAAATTAAAGCCAAGCCCAAAATAACGACAGGTAAAGCAAAAAGAATTGATTTATTCGGCTTCTCTCCAAGTAATTTCCAACTTACTAATGTGACAATTATTACTTGTGAGTTGCCAATCATAGTTGCAATGCCTGTACCAATGTAATCTATAGCAGTGTGATAACCTACGAAATCTAATGAAATTAATAATCCAGCAAAAAATGTCAAATAACGGGATTCACGACTACGAGTATCCGTTGAACCTCGATAATAGATAATTAGAATCAATATGGGAAGTGCGTATACCATTCGGAAAAATGCACCAGTTACTGGGTTAGTTTCTGAATACTGATACAGAAGTGGTGCAAAAGAAATTAATGTGGAGCCAAATAGTGCAATAAACATATTTTTTCGGTCTTCGGAGACCGACATTACTTTCATCTCACTCAGTTGAAGATTCGGAAATCATCTTTTGAAGTTCGCCACTTTCATACATCTCTAAGGCGATATCTGAACCACCTATCAATTCACCATTAATGAATATCTGCGGCATTGTTGGAAAATCTGACCAAGCACATATAGAAGGTATAGCTCTTGGATCTGAAAGAACATTCACACTTGCCCATTTTTCTTCCAATTGTCCTAAAACCATTGCAGCTCTATTACTAAAACCACATCTCGGTTGTTCAGGAGTACCTTTCATGAACAATACGATTTGATTATTTTCTACTATTTCTTGCAATTCTTCTGGGGTCCAATTAAAACTCATTCTATTCACTCCTTATTCTCTCTACGTATATGCACTCCAAAAAATTCCGTTTTTTTCTCAGAGTGAGGGTCAAAAGCTGTATCAAGTGTTGATTTGGCTTGTTCATTAGTCATACATTTTAAATCTAAAGCATGGACTATATTTTGGGCAATATATGGTTTAAAATGATTCAAGATTGGTTTTTGCCTTTGCAATGGTCTGACTCCTTGATAAGAATCTGAGATTACTCGAACATGGAAATGGTCGCCACTTCCATGTAAATCAGTCGCTTCAATTATTGCATCAGGAACTATTTTTTGAATCTCTGAAACCATCCACGCTTCGGTCACCATGTATACTCTCTAGCACCCGTCCTCTTTGAACCTCGCTGATAAAATACATCAATTTCACAATGCTGAAGTAATTTCTTTCAAATTCTCTTCAATTGTACCATTCTGATTGATTAAGCCACTTCCTACTACTGCAACATCTATTCCCCAACTTTTCACTAGAGCAGCATTATGATGCTTGATACCACCATCAATCATTAATTTAACAGGTTTTCCTCCTGATTGTATTTGGCTGTCTATAGCTTTTCTGAAATCTCGGACTTTCGATTCCATATCAGCCATAAATGATTGCCCGCCTTTGCCTGGGACTACGCTCATAACTAGCACAAGATCGAGTTTTGAAAGAAATGGTAATACTTCTGATGCAGACGTATTAGGATTGAGAACAATTCCTGCTTGACAATCTCTTGAATGAATCTCATCAATTAGAGAGTTCGGATCACTGACAGCTTCAATATGGAATATTACTAGATTCACTCCTGCGTCTACATATTGTTCCCATGTTTCTTCCGCATTTGTAATCATTAAGTGACAATCAATAAATATCTCTGAACCCACTCTCTTACGAATACTGCGAATCAAGGACGGCCCAAAAGTGATTGTCTTATTGATAACCCAATTACCATCCATTACATCTAAATGTATCCAATCTATATCATTAGAAATCAGTTCGTCCATAAGCTCCCCTATCTCACAAAAATCTGCAGTAAGTATACTAGGAGCTATCTGCATGGCCTATCCTCTGATTGATACGATAAGGCGAAGGTACTCAATCGTTACTACTAATATTATGATTTAAAATAACAAATTATTATTAGGGACAATTAAAACTCGAGGTATGGGGTTGTGAGTATGGGCCGGGTAGTCGAAGCAAGTGATGCAGAGTTTGATATGGTGACAAAAAGTAGTGAATGGGTTTTAGTGGACTTTTGGGCCCCTTGGTGTGGACCATGTAAAATGATTTCTCCAATCCTAAATCAGATTGCTGAAGAAAGGGATATTACTATCGCCAAGGTTAACACAGACATGAATCCCTTGTCGATGGGAAAATTCGGTTTTAGAGGGATTCCTGCCTTAGTTCTATTTCATAATGGGCAAGCAGTAGATCAAATGACTGGAGCAAGACCGAAGCCAATGTTTGATCAATGGCTTGGAAAATATATGGATTAATTCAAACCTAATTTTCTAGTTCTTTCATCGAGTGGTGCCCCAACGTCTCTTAGAAGTCTTGAACGGAGTGCTTCGTGTAACCACATTCCATTTTCTAGTTCTAACATTAACCCTTTTTCTATCAAATTTTTTGGAGGCATACCATCAAAATTTGATGCTTTTGCCAAGGTTGACCAAGGAACTGGAGTGTCTGAGACTGCTAATAAGGCCAGTAATTCCCTATGATCTGATGGTAACACATCAAGAATTTCTTCATCTAGAAATCGAAGCCAATCTTCATGCAATGTATTTCCATAAATTTCTAACAATTCAAGAGCCAGGGGGTGACCACCTGTAGCAGTGAATATTTCTTCGACTGGAGAATTACTTGAAACATCCAAACCTTCTAACCAATCTTTGATTTCATCTAAATTTAAGCCAGATAAAATTAATTCTTGGACTCTGCCTCTAGTATGTACATCTCGACGATCATAAAATGCGAGATTAGATCGCGATATTAAAAAAAGACGTATTGCTGTAGATTCTGCCACTTGTAATAATGAACCAAAAAAATTGGCACCGTTTGGACCTATATTATGCACATCATCAAGAATAATAATTATGTTTGAAACATCATTTTTTAATAATTTCTTTTCATCTAATAAATGAGCCGTCAACCTTCTCCGAAACATATCAATGTTGAAAATTGCCCCGGGTTTAAGGGGAAGAGACTCCAAAATACCATAAGGATCCGAAGAGTTATCCTCTGAATCTACGCCTATTCGATGTAGCAAACTAGTAGCAATTCCAAGTGAAGTGTCCCAAGGTTGGCAAGGGTAATACATTGCCTGGATTTCTTTTCCCATAGCTAAAAAATTTTTCATCCAAAATGATACCAGTGTAGTTTTTCCGCTACCTGCAATGCCTGAAAGAACAAACATCGGAATATTTGAGTTATACCATCTATCAATGACTTCTCTCTCAGAAATACGACCGTGAACTTCTCTAGTATCCGGGGGATGAGTATGGTAAGTTGAATGTGCGCCTGAAAGTAAAGAGAGAGAGCCGGGCTGATTTTTTTCTTCGGATCTTACAATTGCGCCAAATCTAATATCTCCAAAATTTAATACTCCTTCATGTTGAGCGTGCATTAAAACTTGTAACAATGTTAACTCAGTACGTAATTTCTTAGATGCTTCATCAGCTCTTATTTCCAACAATTTTCCCTTTCTGTCCCGAATTAAAATTTTAATAGTGCGTAATTTCTCTATCCTATTTCTAGCATCTTTACGTCCTTCATCAGTTAGTTGCCAAGTCTTTTGACGACGGTCCTCGCCTCTGATAGACCTAGTATGTTCTGAAACCAAACCTTCAGAAATTAAATCCCGCATTGTTCGAGATACATTTGGTAAGTGAAGAGCACAAATTTCTGCAATTCCTGGGCGAGTCATCTCAAAAGTCACAATGTAGTGGTCTGCTTGATGATCTTGCTCCCAAAGATGTAGTAAGATACGATCTGAAACGGCTACATTGACTCTCACATCACTAGACGCCATATATCTCGGAGAGGATATTTGGCATCAAGAGTTCGGAATGTTATTATCAAAATAGATACTACTGTGTGGTAATCAAACATTGTGGATATGGCTCTTGCATTGGAGGGAGGAATAATTCATCACAGTCAGTACTAGAAACCGGTAGCGTCAAAATACTACTCGTTCCTAACCCTAGAGTCACTGCCATGGTTGAAACTGGGCTTGGAATGTAATCTTCACCTGTTTGGGTAATCAAAAGATGAATGCCATCTCCTTCAGGGATTACAACATCCATGCCAAAAAATTCCATTTTAGCGATTACCGTTTCCCCAGGAGAAAGTGCCTCTCCATCCTTACCACCATTATGGAATCTTAAATCCATTACAGCATGACCTAGGTGCATTCCAGTGCTTGCTTGAACCATCTCAACGAACAAATGTCCACTAGTAGAAAGAATAGATATTGTCGCCTCAACATGGAAAGTAGGTGTACCAATAACCCTAGTCTCTCTATCAAAAAATGGACATTCTATAGATAACTGAGAGCTTGAGGTTATTGTTTCACCTCCACCAATTATATCACAATCATCCATGTTATATTGTAGTAATTCTTGATTAAGAGGAGGATAGGTCTCTTCAACTCTCCATCCACCAATATTATCCTGGATTTCAGCTATTAATCTTGGTTGTGGACCCTGTTCTTTCAAATAAAAATCAAACCATTCGAGTAAATCATCAGCCCAGTCCCATCTAAGTGTGAAAGGGAAGGCTTCAGCACCTCTACCACTGGAGAGTCCTTCATGGCCACTTTTCCTATCTGGATAGTCGTGCCCCCACTGACCATATAGGCCCTTCACGTCAAAACCTGCATCACGGAATATATTGTGTGTTGGAAATGCCATATGGGGATCTACGTTCCAGTCTTGCATTCCATGAATGATATAGATTGAACCATTGTAATTATTTAATGCCCTATCAAGAAAAGTACGTTCAGACCAATAATCGCTTCCAAGCCATGCAAGATTATCTCCTGATAAGTACGCCGCAGGTCCTGCATAGTACCCTTCCAAGTAGCCTTCGCATGCATTCTCAGCATCTTCTAAATCACCATCCAAACCAAAGCTACCATAAACGCCGTTATGCATTATTGCACCTCTTGCTTCCATACTGCCATTCCTCCACATCAAATCATGTGCACCGATTAGTCCAGACATAGGAATTATCGTTTTCAGATATTCTGAGCCCATAGCAGCGGCCTCCCAGGGCGTTGAACCGTCGTAGGATTTACCAATAATTCCAACACCACCATTTGAAAAAGGTGCAGAACCTAGATATTCAACAGCCGCATGAATTCCTCTTTGTTCATCTAGACCCATTAGATCCATGCAATGATTACTTTCTCCTGTACCAAATACACTGACTTGAGCGACTCCGTACCCATGAGGGACAAAATTTTCAATTAAAAATCTACCAAGTCTATCTGCAGGAGTGAGAGCATCAACGTCTCCGTCGTCATAATAAGGGCCAATTTCAGCAATGATTGGAACTTGACAATCTTCAGGAATCTCTGGAGAATCATAGTCACAACCTTCAATCACCGGTAACCATAGTCCAAGGTGGACTTCTGCATCCCCTGTTAATCCTGCACCCCCATCACTAACTGTGATTGATGGAACTGAGACAAATACTGATCTCACTGAATCAATTGCATATGTTCCGTTAATTGAAACTCTACTGAATACATCATCGGTTCGATACAGCATTTCCGACCTATCTTCTACTGCAGGTAACCAATGTGAATCTTCTATTTCTGACTCAGATATGGGATTATCTATACAACCAGATAATATTGGGGTAAAAAACAAAAGAGCCAAGCATAAACTCAGCACCCCCTTATGCATATACTCAGCGCCAATCAAACTGCTGATGAGGCTTTGCCATAATGGTTTATTGTTCGATAATCAAATCTAAACGAGAAAATGAATATGAAATAGATTAGTTGATATAACTCCTACTCAACTTATTAAACGTGGATAGAGTTGAACGGAGGCGATTAATTCGACTCCAAAAGATGGAAAAAACTGAAATGGAAGTTTACAAAAGATTGGCGAATAGAGAAAAAAATAGTGAAAATAAAAAAATATTCGAAAAAATCTCTCTACAAGAGAACGATCATTATAATATTCTCAAAGAAAAAACAAATGAAGATGTGAATTATTCAATAATTAGAGTACAATTTCATGTTCTAACCGCAATTTTTCTTGGATTAACATTTTCTTTAAAATTGATGGAAAAAATTGAACAGAATGCTGCAGCTGAATATCGAGACCTGGGATATGATGATATTGCAAAAGAAGAAGATGAACATGAAAAAGAACTTCTATCTTTATTAGAAGAAGATGCATTAAATTATCTAAGCAGTATTATCCTAGGATTATCTGATGCATTAGTAGAACTTACAGGAGCCCTAGCCGGACTAACCTTAGCGTTTCAAGAATTAAGAATTGTTGCTCTAGCCGGCTTAGTTACTGGTATTTCGGCTTCATTCAGTATGGCTGCTTCAGAATTTTTAGCAACTAAAGAAGAAAATGAAAATCGTTCTCCAATTAAAGCCGCATTATTTACCGGACTTTCATATATTGTTACAGTATTATTACTGGTAACTCCATATCTACTATTAGACAGTGATAATCAAGTTATTTTTGGTTTAGAACCACATCTTCAAGCATTAATAATCACCTTTATTATTGGATTATTCATTATTGCTTTGTTTAATTTTTATGTATCCGTAGCTCAAGATAAATCATTTACGGGCAAATTTATTGAAATGGGGCTCATTTTATTAGTTGTAACATTCATCTCCTTCATAATTGGGTTAGTCTTGAGAGAATCTTTCGGAATCTGAAGTTAATTTCTGAACCATTTCAGAGAATAACAGTAGAAGGGTTTGATTTAATATGCTTATTCCGGTGAATTATGGACGCTTACGAAGAACTACTAGAGAGACTGAAAGATATTGATTTAGTGAATCAAATTGGAGGTTTGTTAGGCTGGGATCAAGAAGTCCTAATGCCACCAAAGGCTGCAAAATTAAGGGCTGAACAACTATCTTGGGTTTCAAAAACAGGACATGAGAAGTTAACTCATTCAAGAATTGGTGAGCTTCTCAATATACTGGAACGAGAAGAAAATTTAAATGAAATTCAAAAAGGGAATATTCGATTAACTAGAGATTCATACAATAAGGCTACTAAATTACCTACGGAGTTTGTAGCTGAAATGGCTAAGCATAAATCCAAATCTCAAATTTCTTGGACTGAAGCAAGAGCAAAAAATGATTTCTCTCTCTTTAGAGACGATTTAGTGAAAATGGTTGAGATGTCAAGGAAAAAGGCGGATTATTTGGGTTTTCAAGAAGTCAGATATGACGCATTATTAGATTTATATGAATCAGGATTAACTGTTTCTAAAGTAGATCCATTATTTGCAGAATTACGAAATAATGTTGCCCCATTGGTAAAGAAAGTTGTTGAAAATGGCAAGATGCCGGAAATGTCATGGGTACATGGCAACAACTGGGATCAAGAAGGGCAAGAGAAACTTTCACAATCTATTTCTGAATCAATAGGTTTTGACTTTAGTGCGGGTAGAAGGGATACGTCTACTCATCCGTTTTGTGGAGGCCCTAATCCAGATGATGTACGCTGGACAACAAGGTATGATGAATCTGATCCATTTGGTTCATTATACGGTTCGATGCATGAGACTGGGCATGGGTTGTATGAACAAGGGAGACCGAGAGATTTGGACTTCCAACCTGCCGGTTCGGCTAATGGATTAGGCATTCATGAAAGTCAAAGTCGCTTGTGGGAAAATCAAGTTGGAAGATCGAAAGAATTTTGTGAATGGTCCCTTCCATTGTGGAAAAAATATTTCCCTAAACAAATGGAAAATGTTTCTGCAGAAGATTTGTGGCGTTCTGTAAACTTTGTAGAGCCCAGTTTAATTAGAGTTGAAGCTGATGAAGCAACATATAATCTACATATAATGATAAGATATGAGATAGAAAAGAAGCTAATTGCTGGTGAAATAGAAGTCGATGATTTGCCTGATATTTGGGATGATATGTATGAAGAATATCTAGGAATAAGAGCTCCGAATAGAACTCTAGGTGTGCTTCAGGATATACATTGGTCATTCGGAGCATTCGGTTACTTTCCCACTTACACGTTAGGAAACTTATATTCTGCTCAACTCCTGGCCGCAGCGAGAAAGGATTTACCTAATCATGATGAAGATATGAGAGTTGGCAACTTCACACCGCTATTACAATGGATGAGAGAAAACGTTCACGTAAGAGGAAGTATTGTAACTCCCGCAGAATTGATAGAAGAGGCTACAGGATTCCCACCATCACCTGATGACTTTGTTGAATATCTTCGAGAGAAGGTAGAAAGATTATACAATTTAAGTTGATGTATGATATAAATTAAGAAGGGTTTAGAATGAATTTGCAAATGAAGCGGATAGAAGATTTATCCTCATTTGTTAGAGAAATCGATAGTGAATGCACTACACTGAATATGAGTCAAAAATATATTATTGCAGGTTCAAAAAGCGGTAAAATAACATGCTGGGATGTTGATTCAGGAAAAGAAAATTGGAACATTGATGTCAATGGACCCATATCTGAGTTAAGTCTGAGTGATGAAATATATGTTACTGCTTCTGCAGAATTACATGCAATAGAAACTGAAAGTGGAAAATTAAAATGGTCAATAGATATTCAAGGTTCCAGTGATTTAGTATACGTTGATGATGAATTTGTCTATGTTACTTCCTCATTATACGAAATTGAAATTGAAGATTACACAGAAACTACATTATTTCAATTTGATAAAAATGGAAATCTAAATTGGAAAATTGAATTTGAAGAGAAACCTTGGTTTATCGGCAAAATTAGTGGAGAAATTATTCTTGGCATTGGTAGGCCGAGATGCGGATATTTGAGTGTAAATGAAAAAAGTAATATTTCTCATTGGCAGATAGAAGAAAGTCCTGTAAATATGGGGATAACTACCAATTTAGGATTTTTATTGGGCCACAGTAATGGTATTGTTGTTGAATCAATAAATGGTAAGATTAGAAAATTTCAATGTGGGAACGATCCAATTTCCGCGATGAATTCAAATAACGAGTCCTGGCAGGTAGGAAATAAAAATGGTAGAATATTGACATCCGAAAATATAGAAGTTGAATTAGATGGGAGTATAGATTCAATATTAGAGTCAGAGAGATTTTTCTGGGTTTCCACTAGTACCAATGGAAATTCAGTATATCTATTAGATAAAAAAAATGGATCAATTAAATATCAATTCTCGCACCGAAGTAGAATTCGGTTCATGAGATTAAACGATAATAATCTGACCATGTCGGATGATGAAGGAATGATAATGCTCTTCGACCTAGATAGATTGGATAAAAAGATAGAATCGAAGAATGAAGAAGTAGAAGACTTAGAGAGAAGAAATTTGTTAAAAAAGCGTTTAAGAGAGCTGAGAGGATGATTTATTTTCCATTGGAAATATACCCCAAATAACCCTTATTTCCGATGGACTGCGAGGCTATTAGGGAAAGGTTTAAGAGCCGAGGCCGTCCCTGTGAACTTTGCTGCTCCGATGGAGGGGTGTGGGCGTACTTGTTATGACCCGCGGGCCACAACAACCGAGCCTCGAAAAAGAGGCAGTAAAACCGAAGATCGAAAGAGCTTCGGGGATAGTCAAATCATCTGTGGGTGATAAGACGGCGGGAGAACTGAGATGGGAAAAACCAAACGCAAGGATGGGGAAAGAAATCACAGAGAAGTATGGAAAACACAACCGAACCGGCAACGGGGAAAACATAAACCGAAATACAATCTATCCCGTAGAGGTACAATAGCGAAGAAGAGAAACCAGAGATGGAATCAAATTGAGGCTATTATGTGGGAAAATGAAGATGAAAAAAACTGGACGTAAGGAAAGGGAATAGAAACTGAATGGAAACACATTGAGAACAAGAGCGGGAAACCGTGGAGGATCAGTACTGAGTCGTGGAAATAACTAATGAGAATTAGGGAAATAAGCGAATACGGATTGGAAAGAAGAGATTCTAAAAATTCGGAAAAAGACAAAGAGAAGAGCGAGAAGTCTCGGAGTCATCTACCCCAGGAGAGTAGGAGCCTTAGGGCACCTACAAACCTGGGACCCTGCGGAGTTAGCAGAGGGTAATGATCCCCCAATGTTCAGAACCCACTGCTAGCTCCCACCTATCGGTACTTCGGCTCATTTTTTCATTTATCTGGACTTATCATTAGTTGTGGTTTTACCCAGTTATCAAATTGTTCATTACTCAATAAATCCAATTTTAATGCACTTTCTCTAAGTGTTAAGTTATTTTGATGCGCATGTTTAGCAATTTTTGCCGCATTATCATACCCAATATGTGGATTGAGTGCAGTAACTAACATTAATGAGTTTTCTAAATGTTGAGAAATCTTTTCTCTATTGGCTTCTAAACCTACTATACACTTTTCTGAAAATGAAATGCAGGTATCCGACAGGATTCTAATGCTGTGCAATAAGTTATGAATCATCATTGGTTTGTAAACATTTAATTCGAAATTCCCCTGACTTCCTCCTATACTAATTGCAGTGTTATTCCCCATTACTTGACAACATACCATAGTCATAGCTTCAGCTTGTGTAGGGTTAACCTTCCCAGGCATAATGCTAGACCCCGGTTCGTTTGCAGGTAGTGACAATTCGCCAAATCCACATCTAGGACCGGATCCTAACCATCTGATATCATTAGCAATTTTCATTAAAGATGCAGATAAAGTGTTCAGCATACCAGATGCAGCAACGATAGCATCATGAGCCGCTAGCTGAGAGAACTTATTTTCGGCACTAACAAAATCCAAAGATGTATAATCAGAGATTCTTTGTGCCACTTTCTCTGCAAAATGAGGATGCGAATTCAAACCAGTACCTACCGCAGTTCCGCCCAATGCTAATTCAAACAAATCAATTTGTGCATTTTCTATTCTAGAAATATCAGCATCCAACATCGAAACATATGCGCTAAATTCTTGCCCTAAGGTCAATGGTACTGCATCCATTAAATGTGTCCTACCTATTTTGACAATATCAGAAAATTCTTTAGATTTAGTATTTAGCGAATTTCTCAGATTAATTATAGCTGGTAACAATCTATGTTGAATTTCTTCTGCTGCAGCAATATGCATAGCGGTTGGAAATGTATCGTTACTTGATTGCGCTCTGTTTACATGATCATTTGGATGAACTGGAGATTTACTTCCTAAACGACCATTTGTAAGCTCAATCGCGCGGTTTGCTATAACTTCGTTAGCATTCATATTAGTCTGTGTCCCTGAACCGGTTTGCCAAACTCGCAAAGGAAAATGGTCATTTAAAGAACCTGAAATTACTTCTTCACATGCTTTGGAAATTAAAGCTCCAATTTTTGGATCTAGTTCGCCTAATTCTACATTTGTTTCAGCGGCTGCTTTCTTCAATATACCAAAAGCACGTATCATTGCGTGGGGCATTATATCTTCTCCAATATCAAAATTAACGAGTGATCTAGCAGTTTGAGCGCCATAGTATCTGTCTGAAGGAACTTCGATATCTCCCATCGTATCTTTTTCAATTCTGACCTCGCCATCTGCTTTGGGGGATCTGGATTTATTGTGCGGAGTATATGGTTCAGAATTCCGTTCTAAATTAAGCGATTCCTGAATCATCTTTGAGATAGTTGCGGAACGTCCATCATTCTGGCCTTTACCCACTTTTTTATCTAATTTCCTCGCTAATTCTTCTGGAATACTGATACTGAGGATTCTTCTATCTCCTGCACGATGCTTTGCCATGATGTGGCCTGTTAATAACTTATTAATAAACTTCATCTATCGTAGAGCAGTCAAACGTTAAGAATTAATAAAAATCTTAAATTCTTGTTACAGAAATGATTTGCATTGGCGTCAAAGGCTTGTCACGGAAGTCAGTTTTTTGAGATTCTATTTCCTTAACTACATCCATTCCCTTTACTACTTCTCCAAAAACAGCATGATTCCCATTAAGCCAAGGCGTTGGAACGGTTGTCAAGAAGAATTGTGACCCACCTGTGTCTCGTCCAGCATTTGCCATGGAAAATAAGCCAGGTCTATCATGTGCCTTTGCTAGAGCAGATGGTTCACAGCGTATGTTCCATCCTGGCCCTCCAGTTCCTGCTGCTCTGCTATCTGGGTCTTTTGACTTAGGGCAACCACCTTGAATCATGAAATCTTTGATAATACGATGGAAATGAAGACCATCATAGAAACCCGAATCGACCAATTTAAGGAAATTACCTGTAGTTTCGGGGCACTCGTTTGTGTAAAGCTCTATTTGTATGTCACCAAGTGTTGTTGACATTTGTACTATAGTCATGACTCGTGGAAATAGTACTTATTCATGAGGTTGGTGGTACGGTGTCGTAAGAATACTAATCAATGATATCGGCATTGTATAACCATGAGCGAATTGAGTGGGCAAGACTGCCCGCGGTGCGAAGTAGAACTCTACATTGAAGCAAGTGATGACTTAGATGGCGTTGATTTGTTGATTTGTAAACAATGTTGGGGTGTTGGAGTTACTGCTAAATCTATGGAAATGGTAATTACCAAGGGTAATGTTTTAGACGAAAACAGAGATAATTTGGCAAAATCTTATGCTAATTATGGCGAATGTGATTGTCCTATGTGTAAAACAAAGATGGACGAAATTGAATTAGAGATACCGAAAGAAGTTTCTGAGAAAGTCAGTTTGATTGATAATGGAACTTTGAATGCAGAAAAGGTAGTTATTGATTCTTGTAGCAATTGCCCTACTTTCTGGTTTGATGCTGGAGAGTTAGACCTACTAAATGGAATAAGACCAAAAATCCGAGGAGGAGTTTTTGATAAAAAAACTGTCAGACTTCTTGAAGATCAAACACTGACTGAAGAAGATCTGAAAAAGAAAAGAAATATTAGAATCGGAATCGGAATCTTCGCAATTCTTGGTGCTATTTGGATTGGGATGAGCGGGGGTATTGTACTACAAATTATAATGGGATTAGTTGGGATTGGAGGATTAATCGCAGTTTTCACGAAAAATCCAGAATCAAATCTTGCGACTGGCACATGTGATAAGTGTTTGAAACCAGATAAATCACTAGCTTGGAATTGTCAAAGTGGTGGGTGTTGGGCACACATATGTAGCGATTGTCAAAGCGTTGGTGAAGACCCGGTAGAAGCCTATGCAAAAACTCTAGGTCAAGTTGCAGTTGGAACAGTAATCATAGGAGTAGGAGCATTGGCACTATTTGCAACTGATGGCGCTGGAAGCTTTGTATTAGATGGCGTAGGTGCAGCTGGAGATGCTGCTATTACTTCAGGTAGTTCTTCAAAAAAGAAAAAGAGTATGTTACTCTGTAAAGAATGCACAGATAGGACGAAAAAAATCATTGAAAGTAGAAAAGGCAAAAAAAAGCAACAGAAGGTCCCAGAACCGCCTCTAGAAAATATCGGTTCGAATGACGGTCATTGTACATTTATTGACCCAAGAAATAACAAGAGATGTAAACGATTGGAATTCAGGAAATCCGGTTTATGTTATGTCCACAAATGATTCAAAGATTAGATCAAGCAATCGTCGAACCTACAAGAACATCTTCAGGTAATTCAAGAAGATTAACTGTTCCATCAGGATCTAATGCGCCGAGTATTAAGAATTGTGATACGAACCCACCCGGTAAAGTCTTCTCGCCTAGATTTATTGCACCTATAACTAGTCTATCAATCAACTCACTTCTTGGATAATTTGTAATCTGTGCAGAACTAGAAAGTTCGCCGATTATTGGTCCGAAATCGACTCTTATCTTGTAAGAAGGTTTTCTCATTTCTGGAAATTGTTCTACATCAATTATTCGTCCGACTCTAATATCTAAAGAAAAGTAGTCGTTAACACTTACATATTCTTTTTTACCCAGTTTTTCTGGGTGATAAGGTAAATTTTCTCTATCAATTTCATGTTGACCCATTCACTCACCTGTGATATCTGAGCGCAATAAAATAGGTAGTAATTGAATACCTGCTTTTTCAAATGCCTCGGCCCCTCCTTCTTGCCTATCTAGGATAGTGATACATGCGACTACGTCACACCCCATTTCTTGCATTCTTAGTGACGCCTTTAGAGCAGAACCTCCGGTTGTAGTTACATCTTCGAGTAACATAATCCGATCTCCTTTTTTCAAGCTAGAACCTTCGATTCCAGGCGGATTTCCTGTCTTCCTACCTCCTCTCCCTTTAGCTTCTTTACGAACCATAAATCCCCTAATTTTGGAATCTTTAGGTGCTTTGGCAATGGCAATTCCGGTTAATGGGATTGCGCCTAATTCAAGGCCACCTACTGCATCTATTTTTTGCATAGAATTGATTTTTGAATGTATCAGAACACCCAAAAGATGAGCGCTTTCTGGGTCCATCATTACAGGCTTCATATCAAAGAAATGGGGACTTTGACGCCCACTCGCAAGAGTAAATAGTTCATCTGGAGAATGTATGTAGGCCAATTTCCTAACCTTCTCAATTAAACGAGTTTTTGCATCAGTAACACTTGTCGACATGTTAATCTCTCTCTTGCGATGATAGTTAATCGAATGAATGTTACCTCCTCTAAACGTAATTTTTGACAATGTTCACACTGAATGTTCTTGGACGGCCGGTATTCTTGGAGAGATATTGGCGAGGAGGGGAGGACATGAGTAGTGTGATTTCGAAGTCTTTCACTATCGATTCCGATCGTCTAGAAAAAGAGCAAAAAAGCTATGAAACATGGTTAGAAGAAAGAACAGAAAATGCTTATCAAATTGCTAGTATGGCCAAAGCGAAAAATTTAGATTTCGAAAATACAATAGAGATTCCTAGAGCTTCTGATTTAGCAAGTAGAACGGAAAAATTACTCGAAGATTACTTGGATGGCATGAAAATAGAGAATGAATTGCGACATCTTCTCAACACAACCGATAGAGAGAGTGCATCTATACAAATTGCAGTAGATGTTGCAAGAAGAATGAATGAAGAAACATTAGATATGCAAAAGTCCATTGATTGTGGGCTTAGAGTTGGTTTGGCAGTGTTAACAGAGGCAGTACTAGTTGCACCTCTGGATGGAATTGGAGATGTTAGAATTCTAAACAACGCCGATGGAACTGAATTTCTTTCAATTGATTTCTGTGGACCTATTAGAGCTGCGGGGGGGACTGCCCAAGCTCTCGGAGTCCTTATTGGAGACATGGTAAGGAGAGAATTAGGACTTAACAGATATATTCCTACTAAACAGGAAGTTGAACGTGTAAAAGAAGAGTTTGGGCTTTATCGGGTTGGTCTACAGTACAAACCCCCACCGGAAGAAATTGAAACAATTATTCGTGCCTGCCCCGTAATGGTAAATGGAGAGGAAACTGAAAGGATAGAATGCTCCGGTTACAAGGAAGTAAGAAATATAGTTAACTCCAATGGTACATATCGGACCAGAATTCGGGGAGGAGTAATGCTGGTAATTGGAGAAGGTTTATGTCTGAAAGCTCCGAAAGTGCAGAAACATACAGAAAGGATGAAAATTCAGGGATGGGAATTTATAGCTCAATTCGCAAATAAAAATAAGAGTCAGGGAGAAGAAAAGGATTCTTTTAAGCCAAGAAAAATTACACCTAATGGACGTTACATGGAAGATGTAATTGCTGGTAGGCCTGTTTTTGGAGAACCAAATTATCCTGGAGGATTTAGATTAAGATATGGACGAAGTAGAATCACTGGTTTGGCAGCGGCAGGAGTGAACCCAGTCACAATGGAAGCAATGGGAGGATTTCTAGCAGTAGGCACTCAAATGAAAATTGAAAGACCGGGTAAGGCTTGTGCGGTTACGCCCTGCAATGAAATTGATGGCCCTACGGTTTTAATGAATAATGGGGAATTTAGAAAAATACAAAATCTCGATGATTGGAGATTAAATGTTGCAAATGTGAAATCTATATGGGATTCTGGAGAGATCTTGATAGGCTACGGTGAATTTTTAGAGAATAATAAAAATTTAGTCCCATCGGCCTACAATAAAGATTGGTGGGCTTCTGAACTGTCTGAAATTTTAGATATGCCTAATAAAGTTGAAAAATTTGCTGAAATAATTGGCCAAGAAATAAAATTTTTACCAAAAGGTCTGCCTTTTAATGGGGCAATTAAGAGAGGAGGAGAGGATCCTAATGAAAGGAAATGGAGAAAAAGGGATTGGATTACATATCTCAGGAATTTAGAACTGACTTGGGAGCAAATAAAACAAATTTCAACTCAATTTGGAACTGCTATTCCGCCTCCTTGGAATTTATGGTGGTCTGATTTACCAATTACATATTTATCGCAACTAATTGATGCAATTTCTAGTTCAAGATTGGAAAATAATAAATTGATAATTCCGAATGTTGTCAGTGAGTGGCCACCCGAAAATATCAGTGAAGAAGAACTACCCAAACAGATATCAAGATCAAATGAAAGATGGACAATGGTTGAAGAAAACGGAGTGATTAAATCTTCTCTGATGACCCTTGGAGTAGAACACTTCCATAGTAATGGAGATATAATTATTACAAACTGCTGGGAAGCACTTATCGAAGGATTGGGATTGGAAATTTATGAAAATAAGATAAGAAAAAGTGTCAATTCGGAAGCACATATCCGAGAGAGAATTGGGAAAATTGAATGGGCAATGAAAGTTATTTTGAAAGAAGAAGATAGAGTCACTAGTATTGAAAATGAAAGAGATTTAGCTAGGGTCGAAGCGACTACTGCAGCCAGACAATCAGGATTAGATATTGAACAAACTGAAAGCGCTGGAAATTTGGCCGCAAAAAAAATCATTGATAATGGCCCCGAAAATAAGGAAGATTTAATCCATGCGAAAACTCTCTTAGATGGAAACGATGTTGAAAGAAGTTTATCTATAGTACGAAAAATTTCTAGGCTTAGATGGGAAGATTCAGTACCTTGTAGGATTGGTGCAAGAATGGGCAGGCCAGAAAAATCTGCTAGAAGGGAATTGAAACCAATGACTCACTCATTATATCCTATAGGAGAAAATGGAGGAAGTCAGAAATTACTAATTCAAGCAGCAGGTAAAGGTAGAATTAGAGTTGAAATGGCAAGACGAATTTGTCAAACATGTGGTAAAGAATCTCCAAACTTAATTTGCCATAATAGAACATCTGAACAAGATGCTACCGAGTGTGGTGGAAAAACATTTGAGAAAAAATCTAGGGGTTCAAACCTAAGGAGAAGAAGAGGAGAAAGGACCACAGTTGAGCTTGATAAATTACTAGAAGTGAAAAGGAGAAAATTAGGATTAGATAGATTACCAAAATTCATTAAAGCACAAAAAGAACTCCTTTCTGAAGGACAGACTCCTGAACCGATTGAGAAGGGGATACTAAGAGGGAAATTTGGAGTTTCAGTTTTCAGAGATGGGACTTCTAGATATGACATGATTGATGTTCCTGTCACCCATTTTAGGCCAAAGGAAATTCATACATCGTGGGAAAAATTGTATGAATTAGGTTACGAAAAAGATGTATATGGAAATGACCTAGGCAGTGATGAGCAAATTTTAGAATTATTCCCTCAAGACATAATTCCTTCGCTGAATGCAGAGGAGCATTTGATTGCTACATGTAATTTCGTAGATGATTTATTAGTTAGATTCTATAAAATGAAACCATATTATAATGTTGAAAAGGCTGATGACATTGTTGGTTCTTTAGCCATAGGTTTGGCACCTCATACATCAGGAGGTGTTTTGTGCAGAATTATTGGTTGGACAGCTGCTTCCGCAGGATATGCGCACCCACTTTTTCATGCAGCAAAAAGAAGAAATTGTGATGGTGATGAAGACAGTATTCTGATGCTAATGGATGGATTACTTAATTTCTCAAAACACATTCTACCATCTGGTAGAGGAGGTAGAATGGATGCCCCTCTTGTTTTGACAACTAGATTAAATCCTAGTGAGATAGATAAGGAAGCGTTGAATGTTGATTGTTCACATTTTTACTCTAGATCTTTCTATGAAAATACACAGAATCAACCACACCCTAGTGAGTTGAGTGAGGATGTTGAAACTGTTGAAACACGCTTAGGGACTATCGGTGATTTGCGAGGTTATGGATGGACTCATGAATGTGGAGAATTAGACGCGGGACCAATAAATTCTTCTTATAAAACGTTGAAATCGATGGAGGATAAGATGTATGGCCAATTATCAATCGGCTCCCTGCTAAGAAGTGTCAGAGTAGAAAAAGTCGCGTCGCAAGTAATCGAATCTCACTTCTTACCCGACTTAAGGGGGAATCTAGTCGCATTTACTAGACAAAAGGTGAGATGTGTAAAATGTGGTGAATCTTACAGAAGAATGCCTCTTGCCGGAAAGTGTATTCAAACACATAAATTAGAAATTGGGGGTTTGTCTGCTAGAAGAGGTGAAGATTCAACAATGTGTGGAGGGAATGTAATTCTTACTGTCACAGAAGGAGCGGTGAGAAAATATATCAAAGTCACAGAAGGTATTATCGATAATTATGGTGTTGGAAAATATACTGAACAAAGGGTCAAATGGTTGACTGAAAGTACAGATTCTTTATTCAATAACGACCGTGTTACTGTCATGACCCTTAGTGATTTCTTATAGTCAATATTCCATTCCAATAATATCTAAGATTTTAGCCATCCATTGAAGTTTAACGAGTTTTTCTTCTGGATTCGTATTTCCTGACCATTTTCCGACTACATCGGTACGAGTACCGAGTAATACTATTCTTTCAATAGGGACACCTAATGATAACAAGAAACATATCGCCCTATCTCCATCGGTAAAGCCTCCTGGATTATACATTCCATCAATCTTATCTTGAGTTTGATGAGTTAAGACTACTCTAGAGGGGTTCGAAGTATTGGCTGCAATTTGTAAAAGATTTCTCCAAGAAGATATATTATCGCCATGAGCATGTAGAATAAAAGGTACACTTCTTTTTACTGCCTCAATGGTGCCTTCACCTCCATCTGCATCACTAACAATACAAACTAATCTGGACCATGCTCGCTCAGAAATCGATTCAGGAAAGGATGAAAGTACACCCACTGCTCCATCTGCTGCTACAAAGAGTGTTGGGTTTTCTAACATAGAGAGTATCTCTTCCTCTTCAACAGCAGCACCTAAGACAACAATTTTTGTATCTCTCAATACTAATCTTCGTCGAAGCATTGCTAAGGTTACTGCTCTTTGAGAACGAGACCAAGATTCAATATTATTACTCTCAACAGATGTGAGAAGTTGATGTGCGCTTTCAATATCAGAATCGATATTCCACTTGAAAAAAGTTCGTACATCATCTTGTATCTCAATCAATTGAAAATCATATGGAATTATATCAATCCCAATCGACATATGTGCACAACTCCAGTGGAAGGGGTCGGTGAGCATTGAAGAACCCTCGTCGTTCATGGACACGTAATGCCAATGCCGCTCACTAAACCGAGTATCGAAAATGATGCGTTAATGGCAAGGTATCCTTTTCTACCGCAAGGCAATGAATTTCTGAAGAGTATACTCAATAAAAATGGAATTACTGTTGATGATTTAATTGAAGAACCATGGTTAGAAGAAGTTCGGGCACGAGGTAGGGTTAGGCTTCTAGAATCTGTAATGCACAAGGAAGGAGTGGATGCTGCAACAACAATTGATTTATCTTCAGATCTTGGTAAAATGACAGAATCACTATCTTTTCTTTATGCCATGTTTGTGGTTTGTGCTTCATTCAATGAACGATTATTATCAAGATGGGTAGAAGGGGAAGCTAGTAGGGCAGATCAATTATTTGGAATGGATGAAGAAAATTTTATCCTATTGTCAAAATCATATCTTTCTGATATCAAAAAAAATCAAAATGGATATGGAGAGGAAGTGACTTATTGGATTCCAATGAGCGATTTTATTGAACTCTGCCCTCGTATTTCAGGAAATTATTGGAGGCTAATTAATCGCCCTGTGGAAAATGGTTGGGTCTGTATGGACCCAGGGGCTGGAGAAACTAGTCAACAAAGAACTTCTAGATTAATTAAGGAGAGAATTCGGGAAGATTTGACAAATAGTTGTTTGGAAAGAATGAATAAAATGGATGACTCATTCGCTGAACTATTTTCTGACCCGGTAGAGAGAGTTAGTAAATTATTATCTGAGCAGGTTAAGGATGAAATGCCTATGACTGCAGCTGTAAGAGATGATTGGCCTCCTTGTTTTGAGTCTGCTGTAGCAGAATTAAATCAGGGAATAAATGTAAATCATACAGGTCGTCTTTTTCTAGCATCCATGTCTTTAGCCATGGGGTTATCGCAAGAACAAACTTGTGGATTCTTCGTAAACGCTCCTGACTATAGCGCCGACACGACTAATTATCAGATAAATCAAATTTTTGAGCGAAAATATACTCCTCACGGTTGTGCAGCATTGAAAACTGGTGCAAGATGCCCTGTATCTCCCGGCGATGATAGGCTTTGTGATCAAGAGTGGTTAACTCATCCATTGAAGTACCTTAAAGCAAAACAAAGACGTAGGTTTCAAGATAGTGGAGGTACAGTAATTACCGAGGAAAGTAGCAATAATCTAAGCAAAGAAGACAATTCTTCATAGGTGACTTTGATTAAGGCGTATTAAACAGGGGGGAGTCGAGTGGTCAGGACCTTAGTTCTAACAGTAGATAGAGATAATGACCTTGGAGTTAAAGCGGCAATCAGAGGCCCTGTTATTGGAAGAAAACCTACGATTACAGCAGCGATAAAACTTGGAATTGCTGATCCTGAAGAGTCTGACACTAATGCAATTCTTGGAGCCTTACATCATTATGATAGGTTGATGGAAAATATAGACCCTAATGATGAGGTTGAGGTGGCCATACTAACAGGAGATGTTCGTGTAGGTCCGAGAAGTGATAGGGCTATTGCTAGTCAGTTAGATGAGGTGATCAAAGAATTTCAGCCAGATGTTGCCATCTTAGTCACGGATGGTGCTGATGATGAAGCATCAATGCCAATAATCACTTCAAGAATTAGAGTCGATCATTTAGAGAAAATTATTGTAAGACAATCAAAAGGTATTGAATCGACCTATTACTATGTTGCAAAGGCTATTGATGACCCTCGATGGAGAGCAAAATTACTAGTTCCAATATCCATATTCTTGATGATAATCGGATTGGGGTTGATATTACCAAATGGAAGAATACTAATTGGTGTAATGCCATTATTGGTTGGAATATGGATACTTTCCAAGGGTCTTGGCTGGGAAGAACAATTAGAAAGACTGATGGTTGATCTGAGAGATAGTGCACAGAAAGGAATTTTTTCCTCAATGTTATGGGCGATGTCTATCTTCTCTGTATTCCTTGCTGGAATTACGATGTTTCAAGTATTTTCAGATACCGAACAATTTGGAGGTTCGTCAGATGCTCTAATATGGTCTAATGCAATTCAAGATGCGCTTCAATGGCTAGTAGTTGCTGTTTTCTCTTTCGCTCTTGCAATAGGTATAGTTAGGTGGGGGGAAGGTACTTACACTGGAAGGTCAATCATACTATTTGGAAGAGGGGCTATAGTCTATACAATAGCAGAAGCTTCACTAAGGGTATTAATCCAAATTCTTGAAGGTCAATCCTATATTGTAAGCTTTGAAACGGTTTCAGCAGATTGGGATCTTCCTTTATTTACACTAATTTTGTATTATCTTTTGAAAACTGCTGTAGAATCAATTACACAAGAAGAAGAAAATATCTCGAATAATAAATTCTGGGGAGTTTAATTATTTCTCAAATATTGATTCAATGCGACATGATGGACACATTATTTTAATCGGGCGTATTGGAGGTATTCCAATGCCTACATTACAATGAGGGCATAGGATTGCTTGACTGACGTTTGATTGTCTTTCTTTCGCATCTCTCCTTGGATCATATTCAAACCTATATTTGTGTGCATCAGTGATAAAATTGGGAGAGCCTTCTGATGAGTTTTCTGTGACAATAAAATTAGATTCTTTCTTGGGAAGTTCTATATTATTTAAATTTGAAGTCGGAGAATTTATACCTTGCTCAAAATCAATTATTTCACTTTCAATCTCTACAATTGAAAGGCCTAATTCTCTAGAAAGACGATCTATTGTTAATCTTCTTTCATAATCATCCATACCGATAAATTGTTGCAGTATTGTGGCTGGAATTTTCATTTTTACACCTTGATAGAGAAATTAAAATTTTCAAAGTATTTACACATTATTTTGATTTATCAAGAAATTGCTTAACAATTTCTCCTTCAGCCTTCACTAACTGTTCAGCAACGGTTGACTTTGAAAGACCTAATTTAACCGCTAAATCTCTAATTGAAGTTTTTTTAGGAACTTCATACCAGCCACTATTATGCGCTAATTTGATTATCTTATGTTGCTGTAATGTCGTACTAGTATTTGTGATACCTTTTGAGTTTCTTGCTCTAACAATTCTTTCTACAGGCATTCGATTTTGAATTGAATTGAGGAGATTAACCATGGATGATTTACGACCTGATAACTGTAAAACCAATCCTGAAGATGTTAGGTTTGTACCTGAAAGAATACATAAATCATTATTGGAAAAGAAATCTCCAATTAAATCGGAATCAAAATCTAGAATTAACAAATGATGTGTTAGATATTCAGAAGCCCATTCTTCCAATATTTCCACTACAGAAACTCCCCCAATACTATACCCTGGTTGTGGACATTGAGAATCTGTGGTGATACATTCGACCATTATTCTCAAATTTCCATTGATGATTCCGAGACTTCCTCTGTAATCCCAACTTACGGATTCGAGGGCTTTTTCGATACGTGAGTCATGTCGAATAGATGTGGGAGAACATTCGATTCTGACCGCCCGCATCGTGGTTTGCCCCATACCTGAGTACCCGCTTGAGGTTAAGAAAATGGTCATTTATTGATTTTTTATTTATCATGTAACAACTTATTCTCATTTTCTACAATTGCATGGGCTACTTCTGTAGAATATCCGACTAATTTTAAGTTATCAACCCTCTTTTCAGAATCTTCCTCAACCCATGACCTCTCAGTAAATTTATTACTAATTTCATCAGTATAATCAGGAGCTGTTTTAATTTTATATTGATTCCTTTGTACTAAAACTAAACCTGATAAAAATACTATAATGATGCTGAAAATACCTGCTGTAACTACGGAGCTAGATGTCATCAGTTGAACGATACTCATTTCGATATTCTCGTCTTCAATTGAGTCCATACAACCATCTCGATCTGAATCTGTTTCTTTATTCGAAACCCAATTAATTAGTCCGGTCGGGCAATTGTCTCTAGAGTCTGGGATTCCATCACCGTCATCATCTGAATCTTCAACATCATCAATACAGCCATCCTGATCAATATCTAGACCGCTAGAAATACTATTTGGACAATTATCAAAATTATCAAGAATACCATCATTATCATCGTCGGCGTCTTCATACTCATCATGACAGCCGTCCTGATCAACATCTTCTGAAATTGTCGATATCCAACTAGAAGAAGGATTGTCTTGACAATTGTCGAAATCGTTTTCTATACCATCATTATCAATATCTAAATCTTCAGTATCATCTAGACACCCATCGTTATCCAAATCTCCGTCTGAATTCCCTGAGTCAGAATACATTTTGCTTCTAACACAGTTATCCTCCGTATCCAAGAATCCATCGTTATCATCATCATTATCCTCTAAAGAATCGTTACAACCATCCGAGTCCCAGTCATTCAATGTTGTAGAAATCCAATCAGATAATCCCATTGAACATTGGTCAAAGATATCAAGGATACCGTCGTTATCTATATCCTCGTCTTCTATTGAATCATAACAACCATCTCCATCTTGATCGGTAGCAGGACTAGAAATCCAAAGTACTAGGCCTTGAGGACAATTATCATCCCTATCTTCTATTCCGTCATTATCATCATCATTGTCTTCAAATGTATCATGACAACCATCATTATCGTGATCAAAATGTAGATCTTGCCAAGAAGAATAGCCGGAGGGACAGTCATCATTATTATCTAAAAATGGGTCATTATCATCATTGTCATCTTCATCAGCATCTCGGCATCCATCGCCATCATTATCATTTGACAATCCTAACCAATATTGAGCACCCGTAGGGCAAAGATCCTCACTATTCAAAACACCATCACCATCTAAATCCAAATCTTCAATTATATCGTCACAACCATCTGAGTCTAAGTCTAAGATTTCGCCGATTACACCGTTTGGACATAAGTCAACGCCATCTAAATATCCATCATTATCATCATCAAAATCTTCAGATTCGTCCCTACATCCATCACCATCATAATCTGTTAACATTGAAGATTGCCAATTAGATTCGCCGAATTGGCAATCGTCATATTCATCTAAAATCCCGTCAGAATCGTCATCATTCCAATCTTGATTATTTACTAAATTAATCTTAATCATTTTTGTAATTACAGCTTCTTCTTTGCTTGAAGACTGAACTGATATTGTGATCCAAAAATCTTGATTATCATTAACCTGTAACAATGTTGGAGCGCGAATAAAAAGATCAAAGTTATTCATTTGATTTTCAATAAGTGTTGCTGTATGTTGATAATTACCTGAAAATCCTGCATCAATGAACCAATTCTCTGGATAACCATCTACATCGATAATCACTACATCAGATTCACCAGGCAATTGTATTGCATTTATCTGATAATTAGTATTAAATGCCTCAGAAGGTAAAAATGTTAATTCATTCGGTGATGCACTAATTTCTACATTCCAAACATTTTCAGACCAAAGGCATACATCCCATTTATTTCCTGCTTCAGGATTATCCAGACAATCGTCGGTTGTCCAAATGATATCACGATTTGGCCAATCAAAATTCACTATTGGTTGAGAAGAAGAATGTACATTATTACCAAAAATACCCATTAAATTGTCTGAGCTGGAAGTAATAACTCTAGTATTGATTACTCCGTATGCATCAGTCAAAGGTTTGCCTAACATAAGTTCACCGTCGGAATTTAATTGAGGAGAATTTATTCTGGTCCATCTTAATTCAACTCTCTCTTCATTTGTTGATGGATTTTCTAAAGATTCGAACCAAGTTATATGCACTGAACCATCATTATCGAAATCAACTCTTGGATTTGCACCATATGTCATATCCGATCCTGGTACTGCTGAATTGGTTACAACTGCAACCTGATTCAAATCTAGGCCATCATGTTCTCCATCGAGTACGCCTTTTTTACTCAAATCTATTTGCATATAATGCAATTGAGAAGATGCATCCTTACCCGGCATAGAATCACGTCCATCTACCCATACAACATGGATATTGCCTTCTTCGTCGACATTCACTTCTGGATTGACTGACCACCCATATCCATTAGTTAAACGAGTATCATTAACTAAAACAAAATGCCCTATAGTACTCCATCCAATATTATCTTGCCAGACATAATCCAACCCAGGACCTATATCTTCAATATATTCACCTGTATCTTCATCTATACTGATTGCTGGCATTCCTGTTGTCCAACCACTTCTTGGTGAACTAAGAATTGAATAAGGATTCAAGACTGTCATGAAAGTCTCAGTAGAGCCACTGCCAGTAGTTAATGCGACTATTTCATTTACCAAGGCATTCAACTCTTCAGTGTAATTAGCAACAGGTATTACTACATCATCGATCCAAGCAGCATCTAAGCCAACACTTACACTTCCATCTTTGACATATTTCCACATCAAAGTATGCTGACCTAGAGAAATTGGGCTTGTAAAATTACCACTTTGAGAACCCGACCATTGAGCAATCTGAATACCATCAATATAGAACTTTAAGAAGTCATAATTCGATTCTGATGAGACATTATATGAAAATGATATTGCACCATCAGCCATAATTCCAACAAACTCTAAATTTGTACTCTGTCCATCAGAAATATCTCCTGATTGAGCAGAATAAGTACCAGAAATAGGAGTAGAAGAAGGATTGACTTGAGACACATAAGAATAGTCAGCTGACACGGAGGTACCTCCATCTCCATAGGAATCATTCAGGAATATGGTGTAGTTACCTGCACCAGTGAAACTAACTAATACTCCACTGTAATGGTTGTAAACTGAACTGCTGTTAAAAGAAGCTACACTACCATTTGGAAGAATAACATCCATACTGAATTCTGAAGCCCAATTATCCACATTCACTGTCAAATCTACTGTCTCTCCGACTGGCTGTGTATAGTTACATGAAACTGAGTGGAATGAGGGGTTTCCTGCAGTCCCCCCAATATCACATAAATTCATACTAGAATATACTAGCCCATTATTTACAGTTTCTACAGACCATGCGCTACTAGAAGTTCCAGAAACGGCCCAACCATTAGTTAGTGATCCACTTTCAAAATCTCCTTCGAAATTTGCCATGTTGTTTGATGGATAAAGATACATTTCTCCTCCGGCATCTTTAGTCCCCCAAGTTAAGTCATCACATGTTCTTTGTTGAGTTCCAACTGTAGTCCCGGGACATTGTACTAAATCCATCATGTGAGATCTTACCAATGAGTCAGATCCGCCCGCTGCAGTAGATGGCCAATATGCTGAAGTTCCAGCAATGGCAATAGGAATTATACCCGCCTTGGTACAAGCATCATGGGCCTCAACTATCGATTGATTATCGTTAGATGCCTGTGATGGGTCTCCACCAAACGGTCCTTCATCTGAAACAGGAATTATCAATCTTGTAGCATTCGGATTCCATTGATGATCATTAGGTGTTGCTGGGTTTCCTGGAATGCTCCCTGAATTATCTCTCCAAGAAAGACATGCCCATGTAGACCCCGGACCCCACATTTCACTATTATAGCCCCAATCGGATGGAATATTGTAACTTGAGCCATTGTACATTACATCAGATAATGCCCTTATCCCTCCTGACGTATCAGTAGAATTTTGACCAAGCGAAATATCTCTTGGACCGTCTCCATAACCACCTATTTCGTATGCATCCTCACAATTTTTTTGACCACTCGCAAAACTCATTTGACCACTTATTGCGTAAAGAGTTTCTAGAACCGTAATGCTAGCTGACTCTAACATAGGTTTGACTCCTTGGAAATACTCTCCACTACTCAGATTACCCCCGTAAAATACCGCACACATATCTAACCACTCTGTAGTCATAGAGCCTGAAGAATCTATCAATCCTACATATTCTATTAAACTACCACGGGTATCTTCCCATACTACAATTACTGTATTATTGAGACCCATGGAAATTGCTGGGCTACCTTTGTAACCGATTGCAGGAGTTATGATAGTATTATTAATCATTGTAGAAATTGAATTTGAACCTGATGTATTGAATGTGAACATTGCATAATAAATCAGTGATGCCCCAAAGAACGTACTTTGGGGATCATAAGTATCTACCCAAACTATGTGAGTTGCATCAAAAGAATCGATAGCAATATCTGGATCATTTCTTACTCCTGTTCCAACAGCTACTGTATACTCAGAGACAAGCGTCATTGAGGCAATGTCTCCGGCATCTCCATCTCGATCATCCAATGATGAGTCAATTATTGTATAAAGAATCTCAAGATCTGTAATAGCCCAAACAATATGTGTCCTGTAATTAGAGTCGATTACTAAAGAAGGGCTTGACAATGATGTAGATGAATTATTACCAACAGGTGTTGCATCTATGAGAACAGTATCTACCCCATTCGTTGAAATTAAAGCAAAATATAATTGATGATTTGTACCATTTTCTATCCAAACTAAATGCACCCTCTGAGAATCATCCATGACGCCTATAACTTCAATCGGATTTGAAGCGTTAAGATTTGAAAGTAATGTGGATGTTGAGGTATCATCAAGAGTCCCATTTGCCGTATATTGGATCTCACCTTCCAAATCTAAGTTTGTTATTGAAGGAGAAAAACTGGGCGCTAAGATTGACAGCATCATCAGTAAAGTCAAAGAAATCGACAATCTAGATTTATTCCTATCATTAGAATCTAAATTAACAGTCGAAACATCATTTCTTGTTCGAGTACTTACGGGCATCATAGACTTCGATAGCCTTCTAAACACATAGATAGTACACCGGACATGTCCAAATTAACTCCTCATAAGGAAAAAAAATATCTCGATTTATTCACTTCATTTTTTCTTTACGTTCAATATATTCTGTATAATTACCAGGCCATACCCAAAGACTACCATCTCCGGGAAGTTCCCAAATTGTATCACAAATTTTATCCAAAAACCATCTATCATGACTGACAGTAATTATTCCTCCATCATATTCTTGTAAGGCATATTCCAGAGCCTCTTTCGCATCTGTATCAAGGTGATTTGTAGGTTCGTCTAATAACAACATATTATTTTCTTCAAGAAGAAGTTTCAACATAGCTATTCTCGCCCTTTCTCCTCCACTCAATTTTTTTAATTTAGTATTGACCATGTCACTAGTAAATTGAAATTGACCAAGCATTGCTCTAATGTCCTTGTACTCCATTCTAGGTTTAAGAAATTGAATTTGCTCAATAGGTGTTTTCTCAAAATCAAGTGAACGATGATCTTGGTGGAAATAACCAATCTGTACACCCGGTCTGACATCTATAAACCCTGAATCTAATTCTAATTCACCTATAATTGTCCTAAGTATACTAGTCTTTCCGGCTCCATTTGGGCCAACAATACCTATTTTCTGCCCTCTTCTGACTCCAACATCAAGGCCATGAAGTATGGGTCTTTTCATACCGTTGAAGTGCAAATGTGCTTTGTGAAAATCTAAAACTTCAAGACTAGATTTCTCTGTTGCCTGTAAAGAAAAATTTAACATTCTTCTCTGTCTAGGTTTGATTGATTTTAACCATTTCAATTCACGTTCTGAACGCATTATCATGAAATGTTTCTGGGAAATAGATTTGTCATACTTATTGTTACTTTTCATAGACCTCATAGCACCTTTCAATCTCTTCAATTCTTTCTGAGTCTTATCGATTCTATCTGCTAAAGTTTGGAGAAATAATTCTTTTTGCTTGAGATAAGAAGTATAATTTCCAGGATAGCCTTTAGAATGAGCGTCTTGAATCTCGACAATGTTATTGCAGACTCTATCAAGGAAATACCTGTCGTGACTTACGACCAATAGAGCCCCTTGGAAACTTAATAGAAATTTTTCTAACCAATCAAGTGTTTGTAGATCTAAATGATTCGTAGGTTCATCTAAAAATAATAAATCTATTTCTTTCAAGCCAACTAACTGTCTAGCAAGTGCGACTTTAGCCTTCTCGCCACCAGAAAGCGAGGATAGTTTTGTTTCCATGGGATGGTGAGCCAAATCTAAAGCCTTCAATATTTCTTGAGCGTGGCCGGCTACATCTCCCCCTCCTGATCTTGCCATTAATGCTTGAAGTTCTTGATACCGATCCATAGTAGGCTGCCAATCTCCCTCGTAAAATGAGGGAGTGGCCATTTTTGCTTCTATTTCGGTAATTTCATCTTCAAGTTCCTGAAATTGTCTCCCTCTACGATTTAGTTCTGCACCTAATGTAGCTTCTTCATCTAAATCTCTTATTTGCGTGAGGAATGCTAAACGCAATCCTGGTGCAAAGGTAATATCTCCCATATCCTGATCTTGATTAGAAATGGTCCTCAAAAGAGTTGTCTTACCTGCACCATTGTGGCCGACGACTCCTATCCTATCTCCCTCATCAATTCTTAGATTAACTCCTTCCAAAATTGTCAATGGACCAAAGGTTCGATGTATCTCCTCTAGCCTTACGAGCTCTCGAACCATGTTACTCGGGCGTACAACCTATTCAAGTGCTCATCGGTATAGACTACTTGGTTTGATTAAAGAAATCACTTATGATTTTACTTTCTGAAGATTTTATATGGTTTGCAACCGAGGATTTAGAGATTTTTAGATCTTTAGCCAACTTTCTAAGATTGCAGTGCAGTAATGCGGTTTTGGTCTATTTTTTCCCATTCGAAGTGCCCTTCATCTGTTGGCGGTCTTCCGAAGTGTCCGCCTGCTGAGGTTACCGAGTATAGCGGTCTTCGTAAATTGAGTTCTCGAGAAATTGCAGCTGGTCTGAAATCGAAAACTCGGGAAACTCTCTCGGTTAGTTCCTCTTCACTAATTGTACCTGTTCCGAATGTCTCTACTCGTAGGCTTACTGGGGCGGGTACTCCAATAACATAAGCGACTTGAATTTCACATCTTGATGCTAAACCAGAAGCGACAATATGTTTAGCAACCCATCTTGAATAATATGCGGCTGAACGGTCGACTTTAGTTGGATCTTTGCCGCTAAATGCTCCGCCTCCATGTCGACCCATTCCACCATATGTATCAACAATTATTTTTCTTCCCGTTATACCTGCATCTGAATATGGCCCACCTGGGTCTGCAAATCTTCCAGTTCCGTTAACTACAAGCCTGTATCCATTCCTTAACCAATGAGATGGGATCGCATGCTCAACAACATGTTTTCGGATTTCATCTGTGACAAATTTATGCTCCAATTCTTCACTTCCATCAAATCTTTCTTTGAGTTTGGAATCGTGTTGTGCTGCAACTACAACTGTATGAACATGACTTGGGTGTCCAGAATCATCATATTCCACTGTAACCTGACTTTTTCCATCAGGTCTAATCCATGGTATTTCATTCGTTTGGACTATCATATCTAATCTACGACAAATCCTCTGTGCCAATGCTGCAGGTAGAGGAAAATATCTGCCACTTAGTTCGTCTTCGAATTCAGTTTCTGTACATGCATATCCGAACATCATTCCTTGATCTCCGGCTCCTACATCATCATCCGAGTCGCCATCGACTCCTTGGGAAATATTAGGCGATTGTGTGGTTATATGTACTTGAACTTCACATAAATTGGGGTCTGTTGCATCCATACCGATTTCATGAGAGGTGTATCCAATTTTAGCAGCAGTATTTCTAGCGATTTGTTCATATTGTGGAGGAATTCCAGATAAACTGACTTCTCCTGCTAGAATAATTACAGCCTTGTCGGATTTACCCTTGACCATGGTCTCAACAGCAACTCTTGAAAGTGGATCAATGGAAAGACAGGCGTCGACAATAGCGTCTGAAATTGCGTCACAAACTTTGTCCGGATGGCCTGCTGAAACAGATTCTGAAGTGAACAACGTGGCCATAATTGATGAGGGGGATGTTTCTCCTTCATAGGATTTCATGAGTCAACGGCTGAAATAGTAGTTATAGATGATTGTAAAAACAAAAAAGAAATTTTGTATGAACATATTATACAGAACATTGACATACAGGTTGCTTTCGGAAAATCATGGCTAGAAAAGGTGATAGCAAAATAAAAGCAATTGGAGGAGTTCAACCTGATAAAGTGCCAGAGCGAGCAATCGATGGTAAACCTACAATTTATACATACGCAACATGTCCATTCTCATTGAAAGTAAAATCGCTCTTAAAATCAAGAGGGATTGAATTTTCTAATGTCGAGGTAGACCCTATGAAAAAAACCGAACTACAATGGTCTGACTGGAAAAAGGTACCCGTTTTCGTAGATATTGACGGAACTCATGTAAATGACTCAAATGACATATTACACTATATTGATGAAAATAATGGTAACAAATTTCCCAGAGATGGAGAGGATACTGAGCAAGATAAATGGATGAATTTTTCAAATGAAATATTAGGTAAGAGTATCGTTGCTGTAATTTACAAAAATTATCTTACATCGTTACATGCTTTAGATTATGTAACTAAAGTGGATAAATTTAGTCTTAAAGATAGGATTGTTAGTAAATGGCTAGGTGCAGTTATCATGAGAATGATAGGTAGAAGTCGAGCGAAGATGTTCGATCAACCTCCGCGTACAAATCTACAGACTCAATTAGATTCTATGTCTTCAGGAATAAAGGGTGGATTCTTTGGAGGAGAAGATCCAAACGGCGCTGATTTTGCTAATTACGGAATACTTAGATCGATGCAAGGACTTAATGGATTTGATATTGTAGAAAGTCATGGTGTAATTTGGCCATGGTATAATCGTATGCAAATCCTTTCAGATATGTAATTCATACATTGATCTGGATTTGTTCAGGGTGATCTTTGGTGATTCTAGCCATATTTGCTTTACCCATCCAACCTGAAATTTGAGTATTATCTGAATTAACTTCAACATCAATTACCAATGCCTCTCGATAAATTCTAGCTATTAACTCAACCAATTCAAAATCACCCTCTTCTTGAGGAGGATTTACACTAATTTTGACTGGTGGGCCATGTAGCATTGTCATTATAGCTGACCTAAGTTCATTTATTCCTTGGCCAACTATTGAGCTTACAGCAATTGATTTGAATGGGCTGTAAGAATGTACTACTTCCTTTGCTTCCTCAATTTGTTCTTCAGAACACAGGTCAATTTTTGTCAATACGACTATCGTATTGTGGCTATTTCCATCTTCAATTCTACCAAATAGTTCTCTCCTAGATGTTGCCAATTTTCGTCGAATTTCATCTGGCTCATCAGATGCATCTACTAACAGTAACAACATATCACAAGATAATGACTCTTGTAATGTCGCAGAAAAAGAGTCCAGTAATTCAGCAGGAATATTATCAATAAATCCAATTGTATCTACCATTAAGATTCTCGGTTGATTTGCCATTCTTCCGACAGTTGTCTCAAGTGTGGAGAACAATTGATTTTTGATTAGTACTGGCTTTCCTGAAAGGGCGGAAAATAAACTAGATTTACCTACATTGGTATATCCGGCTAATCCGACAGTTAAAGCCCCTGATTTTGACCTCTGCCTCCTTCTTTCAACGAAAGAGGCGTCCATTTTTTTCAATTTACGTCTAAGTTTGGCTATTTCGTGCCCAACTGCAGTCATAATATTACTCCATCCTGTTTGACCGCCCGCTCCGAAACCTAAACGCTCCCCTGTATGTTCTCGATGAATGAGTTCTCTAAGTACTGAACGATCTGCTAATAGTCTAGCAATACGAACCTGTGTCCTGGCTTCAACAGAAGATGCATGAATTGTAAATAATTCCAGTAATAGCCTAACTCTGTCCCAAGTTTCAATTGATGTTAAATCATTGATATTAACTAATTGGTTGGGTTTGAGGTTGCTGTGAATTAAGATAAGATCAACATTGTTCCAAATATGTCCTTTTCCTGACATCCCTAACTCTTCGGAGATTTCCATTAATTTTCCAGTTCCCATATATGTATGTGAATTTGGCTTTCCTTTTTGCAGAACGATATCAACTATTTCAATACCCATTGTTTGAGCTAAAGACATCATTTCTTTGGTATTTTTATCTCTGGTTAGAATTATTGCTTTGCGCCCAAAGTGTATACTTTGAGATTCCGATGAATTGACACCACCCATGCCCGCCAATAAAGGAACGTCCGGGACAGGGTCGCCATTCACAAAGAACCGATGACAAGAGAAAAGATATGTGTTAGGGTGCTGCGATGTCCATGGCGAGCGTATCCACGACCCTGAGTATTAATGGTTCAAAGAGTCATGTTGATGCTCTTTTTGCAGGAATATCTGCAGATGATCCTGATACATTTGAAGCTAAAATTATTGAGAATGAAGATGGTTTTCAACTGAGAATACTTGTAGTTGGAGAAAACCTTACTACTGTTCGAAATACGGTAGATGATTTGCTGGCTTGTTTAGGTGCAATAGAATCAACATTAAACTCACTTGAATAAAGTGTAATGTTGAAGTGAGATGGAATATTCGGTATACTGTGGATACACTTCCTCATGATAGGTCGCGACTATTGGTTAATGAGGGTTTACCAACAAAAAAATTTTCTGAATCAATAGATAGATGGATCAAAACTATGTTAGAAGATGACGTCAGTGAAAATGGATATTCGAGTAACACGGTTAGTGCGAATATAATTTCAAAGGAAGAGGGAATTGTCTCTGGACAAATTGTAATTGATAGGTTATTAGCAGAATATACTGAAGATTTGACTCATGATTGGATAATCAATGAAGGAGAACAAGTTAGAATAAATGATGTTATACTAAATATTCAAGGAAATTCTTCTGAAATACTGAAAATCGAAAGAGTTATGTTGAATTTATTAGGAAGATTATCCGGAATTTCTACAATCACTGCCAATTGGGTTTCGGTGACTGATAATATTAGATTGGCTTGTACAAGAAAAACTGATTGGGGGGTGTTGGACAAATGGGCCGTTCATGTAGGTGGAGGACTTACACACCGGCTAAACCGATCCGATGCTTTAATGTTGAAAGAAAATGATTTTGCTTCTATCAGAAGAATTGGTGAAAGTCAAAATATCGCTATGGAAGAATTGATTTCAAATATTAATTTGGAAAAGCATTCGAAATTTACAATTATAGAGGTTCAAGATATCGATGAAGCCGTACTAGCAGCAAACACTTGGTCAAAAATTCAAAAACAAAAATCTACGAATGATCGTGTGACCTTATTACTTGATAATATGGGTCCTGAAATTGCATTGGAAGTTGGAAAGGAGCTTGAAATACGAGATTTGAGAGAATGGTGCATATTGGAAGGCTCTGGTGGTATAACAAAAACTTCCTTATCTGAATGGTCTGCAAGCAGAGTAGATTTAATATCAACTTCAGCCATGAACAGAGGTGTCAAGCCACTAGATATTTCACTAATTATTGAAGGGGGAATTTAAATGGTTAAAATACCAAAGAGTCACCCTAGAAGAAACTCTCTACTGTCTAGGAATGCTATTGTGGATGCTACAAAAAAGGGTTTGCTAGCAGACTCCGCATTGATTGCTCATGGGAGAGGTGAAGCTTTTGACTATTTGTTAGGTGAACAAACCAGCGAAATTGCGAAATTATCTATCAAAGAATCTGCTGCTAGACTAATTAATGCTAATAATCCAGTTATCTCAATTAATGGTAATACGGCTGTACTGGCTGGTAAATCGTTAATCCGAGTTGCTGCAGTTTTAGGCTGTCCTATTGAAATCAACATTTATTATAGAACTGAAGAGAGAATAAATAATCTTCACGATTTCTTGGAAGCAGAGAGAATGGTAGTCTCTAAAGAAATAGGGCCTAGTAACTGGTTAGGGGACTGGGAGAAATCTGTATTGGCAGTCAAAATTCTTGGAAAAGAAGAAGATGGTCGAATTATTGGCTTAGAAGGCCCTAGAGCAATTTGTTCTGCTGATGGTATAGAAAAGGCTGATGTTGTATTGGTTCCGCTCGAAGATGGAGATAGGTGTGAAGTATTAATTTCGCTGGGTAAAGAAGTACTAGTTGTAGATCTAAATCCTTTGTCCAGAACCGCTAAAATGGCCACAGTAACTATAGTAGACGAGGTGTCAAGAATGGCCGATATACTTCTAGAATATATTGTAGAAAATTCATCAGAAGTTACAGAATGGGATAATAAACTAGCACTAAAAGAATCTTTAAAGATTATTTCTAGAAATGCAAATTAAAACTAAAATATTTCTTTCAGTAACCTTTCACAACGTTCCGCAATTGCAGTTCCAACATCGCTAGTTGACGCTGTGCCGCCGAGATCGTATGTTACACAGCCACCTTCGGCAAAATGCTCTTCCATCGCCTGCATTAGAATATCCGCACATTTATCTAAATCTGAATCATTTTTACGAAAACCAAGTGCCTCAAACATCATTTGTAATGATGAAAGAGTTGCCATTGGATTAACAGTATTTTTTCCAGCATGTTTTGGTGAAGAACCATGTACTGGCTCAAATAACATATGCTTAGGCCCTAGATTAGCACTTCCTGCCATGCCCATTCCTCCCTGAAGAACTGATGCTAAATCTGTCGCAATATCTCCAAACATATTTGGTAATACGACAACATCTAATGATTCAGGATCTCGAATTAACCACATTGTGAAAGCATCGATATAAGCTTCATTGACTTCAATATCAGGATACTTCTCTTGTGCTATTTCATGGAATATTTTCCGGAATAATTGACAACCTCGCGTAACATTAGATTTGTCAACACAAGTTACTTTCTGTGGTTTTCCAAGTTTCTTCTGACGATGTTCTGCTAAATCAAAAGCGAATTTTATCACACGTTCACTACCAGTTCTTGAAATAGGACGAGGGTCCCAAGCAACTTCTCCATCTAATCCTGGAAATTTTTCTATTACCATAGGATCATCTTTCTCTCCTATTGCTTTCTGGGACATACGCCTCAATAAAGAGTGATACAAGCCTTCTGTATTCTCTCTTACCATTACCATGTTTACTAGATTCGGATCCCAAATGTCTTTGTGAATACCGTGTACTTTATGTTTTACTCCTTGGAACAATTTAACTGGTCTGACATTAGCATAAAGGTTCAATCCTGAACGAAGCCCTAGTATTACTTGGCCTCCTGCAAGATCGCCATTTGGGAGTCGTGCTCCCGGCCATCCAATAGCACCGAGAAGTATCGCATCAGAATTATCTCTACAATGCTCGAATGATCCTTCAGGCCATTCTCGACCAGTTTCAAGATAATACTCTCCTCCGCAAGGAATTTCTGTAATTTTAAATGAAATCGGACTGTTTTTCTCAAAAACTGATAGGACACGAAGAGCCTCTGCCATCACTTCCTTACCAGTTCCATCTCCGGGAAGTACAGTTAGTCGGTACTCAGTCATGACGCGTGGCAGATGCTTTTACTTCATCAATCCAACTATTCGACAATTGACAACTAAAGATACGATACTTGATAGAGGTCCACTACAATTCAGATGCCATGGAACACACTTCTGATGATAGTGAAGGGAGTCCTCGAATAGATGTGAGAACCTTACCAGAGTCAATTGCTCAACTATGGGAAACAATGCTTCGATTAGATCCATCTTGGGATATTTCAATATGGTTAGATGAAAGAGCGAAAGAAGAATTGCAACTTATAGAAGGTCAACTAGGTAGAGAGAAATTACGCCTGGAGCAACGTTTACATCGATTGGAAACTTTAGCAAAACGACTAAAGAGGCAAAGAGAGGTTGCGGAAGGGGTTGTTTGGAAAGATCCTCATCAAAGAAATCTTTTCGATGTTTATGATACTGGAAATAAACCTGAAAATGAAGACGATAGGATAAATAATGAAAATGAGGGTTTTCCAGCAGTTGATTATACTAACCTTGATTTTGGAGACGACCCTTTGCTAGTTATTGTCTCAGAGCATATTATTCACGTAATGGAAGTTCTTAATTCTAAAGGAATAAACTCCGTACATTTTGATTTATTGACACAGGAATTAAGTGAGATTGGGATAAATGATGAAGAAGTAGATGAAGCAATTAGTTGGCTTCTACAGAGGCAAATGATAATTGAGTTGGAACAAGATCAATTCTCTTTAGACATATAAAACGATAGGGAAGAGACCGTGTTTTGAGCCGACTCCTTCAAAGAGGAGACCCTTGTCGCGACCCTTGTATTTCTATGGTTAGTGACGCATCCGGTTGGTACGCAAGGCTTGACAGAGAGTGTTCAGATAGGGTTGAGCAACTTGAAAAATGGTTGGATTCTTGGGAAGAAGCAACTAGACATGGAATTCCAATTGCAGCTACTCTACCTAATCATTGGCCAACTTTACCTGCAGGTTTGCTTGCAGACCCTGGTGCGGTTCTAGATCATCTACTCGCTCGATATGAAGCTGAAAGTGATGGGAGGTCTCCACGGGGAGCTTATGCTACACCTGCAAAATTTGCTGAAGCGATACTTGCTGACGAATTGAAAGATACAAAGAAAGAAGTACCAAAGGAACCTTCTGCTGCGCTTTCACTTTCTGCACTGCCACCCGGTTTCAGAGCGTATGCTCAAAAATTCAACCAGGATGTAGTTGAAGAGGATGATGATAAATCGAAAAACGGTGATAATAGTCTACAAACACGTACAGGAATTGCAATACCCTTTGCAGATCCTTCTGTAGGCGCAGGAGTATTTGCTGCTAGACTAATTAGGATTCATGCAGATAGAAGTGAAAAGTTCACTCCTGAAGAAAGGAAAAAGGACACCTTGGTTCTTTTGAATGGCTTTCAAATGTTAGATAATTCTGAAGTGGCTATCAAATGCGCTCGTAGAAGAATCCTTATCGCTCTTTCTAGATGTGAGTTATTAGACTTGGATGGTCCTGGAGATGTTGGAAAAATTGGTAGAAAGGAGGCAGAAGAGATTCTTGAAAGAACCATCGTATCTGGAGATGCTCTAAGAGGAGAATGGCCTTGGGAAGAGAAGCCGGGATTATTAGTATGTAGACCCCCATGGTTAAGAATTAAAGATAGATTTAGAGGCCATCCAGAAGGTAGTGAATTAAGGAAAGATCTTTCTAGACAATTAAGAAATACAACAAATAAAGATGGTAGTAGAAGATTTTCAACACTCAGAGGGAATGTTAATCTGTACAGATTATTCTTAGAAAGAGGTCTGCAACTTGTCAGAAAAGATGGGCGTGTGAGAATGATTGTTCCTGACTCATTGCTACGTGAAAAGAGCAGTATTCCACTTCGTAAATTAATGGTTGAAAAAAATAGATGGGATTCATCATGGTCTTTTCCAGAAAATCAACGTATTTTCCCAGGTGTTTCTCAGGGTGTTTTGGTTATCAGCATAACAAAAGGCGGGGAAACCGAAGTCATGGAAAGTTACGGCCCTCTTCAAACGAATGAGATTACACCTCAAAATGGATTAGCGAATAGTGCCCCAATCTTCGAGATGGTAAAAAAATCGTGGAGTTCCTGGACAGATGGTAATTGGTCAGTTCCTAGAATGCCTAGAGACGAATACGATAGGCGTAGAATTGTCAAAGCAATTACTGAATTAGCAGAACAACCGAAACTATCTGAAGAGAATAATTGGCTTAATCCGACTGGTAAACCCATTCGTGTAAGAGTTGGAGAGATTGATCAAACCAATTGGTCGGAAGAGATTACAGATTGGAAACCTGGCTCGAGAGGAACTGCTTTCATCAGAGGGACTCATTTCTCGACAAAGGGAGATGAAATCAGTGTTATACATCCAGCTTACGTGAGTGGAATCAAGGAAGATTCGGTACAGAGAACACAAGCAAAATGGATTGGTTCAATTAAACCAAAAGGAAAGCCAAGGCTTGCCTGTCAAGCTATTGTAAACGCCCAATTGGAAAGGAGATTAAGGTGGGCAGTAGTTCCTTCAGATTGCGTTCTAGGTAATTCGGTAAACTTCCTAGAATTACCTACCGAAGTCCTAGATAGGATTGCAGAAGAACATGGTTCTGTGGAAAAAGGTTTGAATTGGTTAGCAGTACATCTTAATTCTGAAACATTGGACCTATGGTCTCGAGCTTGGGCTGCAAATAATAATGTAAATAATTACGAAATTGAGAACCTCCCCTTCCCTAAACCAAATAAAATCCGTTCAATGGCCATTCAGTAACACTATCCGGAAATGCTTGTTTCGGTTTCCGGTAATTGTTTTCCTTTCTCCGGTTATTTTGACTAGATAATACCGAACTGATTAATACATACGCTTGTCCTCGGTGTAACCGTATTGCGTCGTTGAGCGAAGAAAAGAAGGGCTGTGGTATGGGAATATATCCAAAAATTGGTATTACTGGTTTACCCAGATCTGGTAAGTCTGCAGTACTACAGAAAGTAATTCAAATGATACAAGATGAAAGGAAAAATAATACTAGAAGAATTTACAAGGATATTATCGGTGGCGTTCAAACTGAAGCAATAATTGAGGATGGAGAGAGAGTAGGGTATGCTTGTGTTAATGTTAGAACCGGTGAGAAAGGAATCATTGCTCATCGAAATATAGATTCTAGAACTCGTATCTTAGGGTATGGAATTGACCCCACAGAATTAGATCGTGTTGCAGTACCCGCAATTCTTGACGCATTGGACGAATGTGAAGTATTGGTAATTGATGAGGTTGGAAAATTTTCAGTTGAAAGTGAAGGATTCGTTGCTGCCGTCCGTACAGCTCTAGAATATGACAAGCCTACCTTAATGACGCTACACAAGAAAAGTCGGCATCCGTTGTTACAAGATATCCGTAGAAGAGATGATGGGAGAGTGTTAGAAGTTACTCCAGTAAATAGAGCGCTTTTGCCCTATAAAATCCATAAATTATTGGAGTAAAATAATGGATGACATAATATATGTCCTCCGGGTGTGATTTCTTGTGGATTCTCCAGCAAATAGAGTGCAGAGAATATTGGTAGGAGTTATTCTATCCTTCTCATTGATGACTGCTTTAGCTATTTCCGAAGGATTAATCCGGATACTGGGATGTGAAGAAGTCTGCATAGAAGAAAATAATATTGCTTTTGTTTTCCCAATTATACTTATCATAAGTATTGCTTTGTATTTGTTAATTCATTTCTCAAAAAATAAAGAACATGAAAAGGGGTTTCTAGACAAATGGATTAGTCGAGAAAATGAAAATGAAATGAGAATTCGGCTAAAAAAAGAGCAATTGGATGCAAGTGGAGACAATATGGGTTCAGGATGGTCTAAGATGGAAAAAGAACATCTAGAGACTAAACTTGAAGAAGAATAAAGGAGCGAAACCTTGACTCTTGGAATGCCCTCGTGGGGGTTGGCGATACCTATGAGCGATATACCTGAAGAACTGATTTACACTAAAGAACATGAATGGATTAGAGTGGAAGGAAATGAGATAGTAGTAGGCATTACTGATTATGCTCAAAATGCTCTAACAGACGTTGTCTGGGTAGAATTACCCGAATTGGGAGTTTCTGTAAAATCAATGGACTCATTCGCTAATGTAGAATCTGTGAAATCTGTAAGTGAAATATATGCTCCAATATCTGGAGAAGTAATTGAAGTAAATGAGCATTTAGAAGATGAGCCTGAAACAGTAAATACAGATCCATATGGAGATGGATGGATTTGTAAAATGACTATCGGAGAACCCGCAGAACTTGATGCTCTTCTTGATGCTGCAGCATATAGAGCTCTGATTGAGGAATAAGTAATGGGAATGCCTAGCAAGATTTCAATATATGTCGATGGTTCTTGCGAAGAAAATAGAAATGTTACGGCTAGTACACCGGCTGGATGGGGGTTTTGCGTTGTACTCGGCGATACAGGGCTAGGAAAAGGACAAGGAGAAATCGTTACTGAAAGGAGTGGCCCTGTAATCACAAAAAAAACTTCTAGTGAGTATATTGGTTCGGAAGTTGGTTCTAATAACACCGCTGAACTTTGTGCTCTTGCACATGCATTAAAATGGCTATTAATGGAAGGAGGAGATACGCCAGCGGTGATTAGGGGGGACTCACAATATGCCCTAAAAATAGGTTCTGGGATTTGGAAAGCGAAGTCGAATAAAGAATTGGCTTTGAATGTCCAAAAATTATGGAAAGAAGTTTCCTCCCTTCGAGAGTTAAGTCAAGAACATGTTAGAGCCCATAGAGGCCATCGGTGGAATGAAAGAGCTGATCACCTAGCATTCCGAGCAATGCAAGGAAAAGAACCATTGCCCTTACAATTTTGGAAACCCGGTAATAGATGAATTAATCGTCAGAAAGAATTGTCACTGAGAGATAAACATAGGTGGCCTGAATAAGAGTTAGTAAGGCTATTAAAGAAAATATCAATGATGCAGGGTCTGGAAAGAATAGTTGGTTTTTCCCTAAAAGATAAGATAAGATTAGAATAAAAATCGAAAATAGGAGTAATTTCTTTGAAGATTTTTCGGGGTTTTTCCATAGATCCATCCAGGGTACTAAACCTCGTCTTTTGAAAGTAAATCTATACCAAGAAATATACAGCATTGTTAATCCAATTAGTCCCATCACCCCAAGTGTAAATGATTCGGAATCCCAAGGCCAAGAAAAAGAAATTTTGATAAAAATAGTATTGACTAAAAGTATTAACCCTAAGAAAAAATAATTACGCCATTCAGGTGGCATCTCTTCGGCCATAATACTACCAAGAGGTTAAATCATTTCAAATCAACCCCGAAGATGGGTTCTTCACCTAATACTAACTCGCAGAATTATGGAGCCTCAGTTAATTTGGTCTGATTCAGTAAGTCAAGAACATCTTGACTTAAGATTTAGAGTTTTAAGGATAGGTATGCCAAGAGGTACTGAACATTATCCAAAAGTAGATAATGACCCTAAAACAAGATTTCTTTGTGCTTTTATCGATAAAAAAATGGTTGGATGTTCTACTCTACAGGTTGATTCTAGAGAAGGTTGTAAGTATAGAATAAGAGGTATGGCAGTAGATTCTGAGTTTCGTAATAGAGGTATTGGTTCTAAAATCGTAAAAGAACTTCAAAATAAAGCGATTGAAGAAAATACAGGTATTTGGTGCAATGCTAGGATTAAAGCAGTTCCAATGTACGCAAGATGTGGATTCGAAATAGTATCTGATATTTTTGAAATAGAAAACATAGGTCCCCATTATGATATGGAATGGAAATAAGGCATACGCTAGAATTATTCTATTGGAGCACAGGCCGGGATTTGCACCCAGGTCCGCGGATTTGCAGTCCGCTGCATAGCTACTCTGCCACCCATGCTTTGATTAGCCGTAACAGACTTTATCTTTGAATATTCTTCGAAAGGGGGTTTCAAAAATTATTGATATAATTTATGATTTGATTCCAAAATAATATGAAAATTAAATTTATTTGAATAATTAGAGGATTACAACCGTATATCTTGATGAGGTTGGTACGTACCCTAGATACCATGCCGAACGTTTCATCGCGCTATGATGGGTTAGGA
>Ga0255761_10000038_pt1 | contig 116346 bp, 105 predicted proteins | sample 071ome_29_FD_179961 | JGI IMG/M metagenome (GOLD analysis project Ga0255761, IMG submission 179961) | Coastal salt marsh microbial communities from the Groves Creek Marsh, Skidaway Island, Georgia - 071407BT metaG (version 2) | ecosystem: Environmental > Aquatic > Marine > Intertidal zone >... | reverse complement strand
AGTATCTTTAGGGATGTGAAGATACCCAAACACCCCTTATATCTCGATGGTGTTGAGTTAGTGGGTTGGTATGCGCTTCTAGTGGCTGCGCTTTTGTTTTTAAATTATTTTAAAACCTCTTATGGAATTGCCGGTTTAGTAGCCTTTTTGTTTATACAGGGCTACAGCCTTCATCAAGAATGGGGCCTCCAAAGTGAGCATGCTTTGTGGATTTTACACCAAAATCAAACAGAATTAATGGTGCTTCAAAAGGGGCAACAGGCTTTTGGCTATGCAGTGCCCAAAACCACTCGAACCGAAACGATTTTAAACGATTTTAAACGAAGTGTTAAGGTGAATCACATTAAACCTTTAGCTAAACAGCATTTATATGTTTTTGAAAACAACATCTTGTTGCGTTTAGGAAAGGAGGCTTTGTGGAGCGAGCTACCTCAAAAACCCACTTATTTGCTGCTAACCAACAACACAAAAATTCATTTGGAACGTTGGATTGAAGGCTATCAACTTGAACTCATCATTGCTGATGGCAGCAATGCAAAATGGAATATTGAACGGTGGAAAAAAACTTGCCAGGCAAAACAAATCCCTTTTCATGCTACGCTAGAACAGGGAGCACTAAAAATCAACCTCTAAATTTAGGGATGAAACTTTTCTGATACTTTTGAAAATCTTCGGATGTTTTGAAGATTTGATAATCACCTTGTTTGATCATTTTTAAGAAGAGCTCTAACTGCTGTGGGGTTTTATAACCCACTACCGGCATAATAGGATCTCCTTGTTCACTTAAAAAGACCATGGTTGGATAGCCTCTCACCCCCAAAAATTGGGTGAATTGATGTGTTGCATTGCGCCCTTTTCGGTTGGGATCGTGATTGGGATTGGAAAAGGACTGATCAAAAAATTGAATGACTTCAGTGCCTTCAGCATCGAATTTTACGGCATAAAAGTGTTCTGAAACATAACGGGCCACATCTGGATTTTGAAAGGTTTTTTGATCTAATAATTTACAAGGACCACACCAATCGGTATAGACATCCATAAAAATTTTTTTAGGCTCTTTTTTTTGTGCTTCTAATGCTTCAGACAGGGTCATCCATTGAATTTTCTGTGCCAAAACGCTACCGCAATTCAGCAAAAAGAGTAGTGTTATTAAAATCCCATTTTTCATAAGCAATGCATTACTAAGTAGATTACAAAGGTAAGAAACTATTCAACTTTTGCGAGCTCTTCGGCTCCATGAGTTAGTCTTTTTAAAGGTTTTAGTATCAAAAATACCGAAATGGCAATGAGGGTACAAAAAATGAATATTCCAGTAAAAATTTGTTTTTCACCGGCGGTTTCAGCAAACCCTCCTATGCTCGCTGCTAGTTTGTTGCCTAAACCTGTTGCTGCCCAATAGAGCCCCATGATGGAAGCTGCATATTTGACCGGAGCCAGTTTGGTGATGAACGACAAGGAAACAGGAGAGGCACATAATTCGCCAATGGTGTGAAACAAATAGGCTAGAACTAGCCAATACATGGCCGATTTTCCGGCAACCTCATATTCTCCGGCAGCAAAACGCATAAACATAAAGCCCATGCCCATAATCAAGATTCCAACCGTCATTTTAAAGAGAGAAGACCCTTCTTTTCCTTTTAATTTCCAACGCATCCAAAACCGACCCACCACTACCGCCAAGGTAATGATAAAGAAAGAGTTTAAGGATTGAAACCAAGAGGCTGGAATTTCAATTCCCATTAACATTCGATCTGTTTTTTGTTTGGCATACAAATTCATTAAACCGCCCGCTTGTTCAAAAGCACCCCAAAAAAAGATGATCAATAAAAAAGAAAGCAGTAGCACTTTTACTCGATCTTTTTCTACTGCGGTGAGTTTTCTTTTTCTCAACGCACTGTCGGGGTGAGAATTTTTTCCAATGAAATCGCCAATACCTACTAAATATTTTTGCCCGTAGAAATAGGTTATTTGTCCAAAAAACATGCCGATAGCGGCCAATCCAAAGCCATAGTGCCAGTTGTAGGTTTCGCCAACCCATCCACATAAAATGGGGGCTGCAAACCCTCCAATATTAATGCCCATATAAAAGATATAAAACCCTAGGTCTCTTCTTTCGTCTCCTTGTCGATAGAGTCCGCCAACCATACTGGAAATATTAGGTTTTAATCCGCCCACACCTAAGATCACGAAAAAACAACCTAAATAAAAACTAATTTCGGTATCAAAGGCCAAAATGGAATGTCCTATACACAATAAAATTCCTCCCAGCATGACGGTTTTTTTCTGGCCCAAATAATTATCTGCAATCCATCCACCGGGCACAGAAGCCAAATAAACCAACATCGTGTACCACCCATAAAGCGCAATGGCTTCAGAATTGGTCCATCCAAAACCTGGGTTATCCGTATTGGTTTTAGCTACCAAAAAAAGGGTAAACAAGGCTCGCATTCCATAATAGGAAAACCGCTCCCACAGTTCTGTAAAAAAGAGCACATAAAGCCCTGGAGGGTGTCCAAAAACGGTTTTGGTCTCTGCAAGCGATTTAGTATCGGTCATTTAAATGAATTTGATTAGTTATAAGTTTTCAAGAATAAAGTTCGTCATTTTGGTGTAGAGATGTTTTTGCGTATTGCCCCCATAAATACCATGATTTTTATCGGGATAGAGCATCCATTCAAATTGTTTGTCGGCTTGTATGAGGGCTTCAACCATGCGCATTGTATTTTGTACGTGCACATTGTCATCTCCCGAACCGTGTATTATTAAATATTTTCCTTTGAGTTGATCGGCATAATTCAAAGGGGAATTGAGGTCATAGCCCGAAGGGTTTTCTTGCGGGGTGCGCATAAAACGTTCGGTATATATAGTGTCATAAAAACGCCAATTGGTGACGGGAGCCACGGCAATTCCCAAGGCAAAAACATCATTGCCCGTAAGTAAACAATGAGAGGCCATATGTCCACCAAAGCTCCACCCCCAAATGCCAATTCGAGCGGGATCTACAAAGGGCATTTCGGCCAAGGCTTTGGCAAATGCAATTTGATCTAGAGTTTCATATTTAACTAAATTTAAATAGGTGGCTTTTTTAAAGGCTGCCCCTTTAAATCCTGTGCCTCTGCCATCTACACAAGCAACAATAATGTCTTTTTGGGTTAACAATTTGTGCCAAAAATCACGTGTACCACCCCAACGATTGCTCACTTGCTGTGAGCCTGGACCCGAATATTGATAGAGCAAGACCGGATATTTTTTATTGGGATCAAAATTGTTTGGTTTAAGGAGATACATATTTAAAGTTTCTCCATTAATCTTTATGGTAGAAAATTCGCGTTGGGGTAGGTGTTGAGCTTCAACTCTTTTTTGAAGTGCATTGTTTGCTATCAAATCTTTTACTTTTTTACCACTCTTGGTTTGGTAGACCGCATATTGAGGTGGGGTTTTTTCGTCTGAATAGGAGTGAATAAAATAGGATTTATCGGCACTAAAGGTCGCTCCATTAGAACCTTCTGTGCGTCCTAAATTGCGTTTCTTTTTGTTGTTGAGTTTGAGGGCAAAGACACCTCTTCCAATACTTCCATTTTCAACTGATTGATAGTAGAGTTCTTGACTTTTTTCATTCAATCCATAAATATCGGTGACTTCCCAATTGCCTTTGGTGAGTTGGCTGAGCAATTTTCCGTTGCTGTCATAGTGATAAATATGATTAAACCCATCGCGTTCGCTCAACCACAAAAAAGTTCCGTCTTTTAAAAATTGATATTGATCTTGAATGCTCACATAGGCCGCATCTTTTTCTTCTAAAAGAACCTCGGCTTTGTTTTGCATGGGATTAACTTTCCAAAGTTTCAAATGATTTTGATGGCGGTTAAGGGTTTGCACCAACAAGCCATATTGCCCCCCCACATACTTGATCCGTGGAATATAATAGGGCGATTCATTTCCTAGTGAAATTTCATGTTGATTGCCGTTTTCTAACTCATAAACAAACAATTGTACTACCGAATTCTTCTCTCCCGCTTTGGGATAGCGAAAAGCATAGGGATAGGGATAGGTGCTCTTGCCATAAACATCCATAGAAAAAATAGGCACATTAGATTCATCAAAACGCATGTAGACGAGATGACTACTATCAGGACTCCAGTCAAAGGCACGAACAAAACCAAATTCTTCTTCATAAACCCAATCGGTTATACCATTAATTATATCAAAGCTACCATCTTGGGTAATTTTTTGAACCCTGTTGTTTTGCAGGTTTTTTACATATAAGTTGCGTTGGTAAACAAAGGCGGCAAATTGCCCATTAGGCGATAGAAGTGGCTCTTGTATGGGATTAGGAAAAAGTTCTTCAGCCTTTTTAGTTTGCCTGTCATAGACCCAATAGATTGCCCTTTTAGAGCGTCGGTAAATGGGTTCTGCTTTGGTTTCCAAAAGAAGCTTGGTTTCGTTTTTGGAAAACGAATAGTTTGTGAAAAAGGGTATTCCTGCTAGCGTATCGGTTTGAACTAAACTCCTTTTGGGTTGTTTTCCTGCAAAATGGTGTAAATATAGCGTTGCTTTTTGCTCCTTTCTATCCACTGAGAGGGTTGTATATTGAAAGCCGTTTTTAAGTGAGCGGATAGCTTCTAAGCGTTTGGGTCTGTATTCATCGCTCAAGATATCTTCAACTTCTAGGGGTGTTGATTGTGCAATTAAAAAACAAGAGGTTAAAAGTAAAGGCAGAAAGAATAATTTAGGTAACATAATTGGATTGGCTTTGACGACTCTAAGATATAAAAAAGGGGTAAAGTATATGCAATGTTTAATGGATCCCATTGCAAAACACTATTTTTATAGTCCAAACCCATGCTGCTGTTTTACAGCAAACCAATTTTAATGTATTAAAAAGACCTAATGCCTTTAGCAAAAATAAGTTGAGTATAAAAAAAACATTTTACGGCCACGGAAAACTGCTTATCACAGCAGAATATTATGTTTTGGCTGGAGCTAAAGCCTTGGCGGTGCCTTGCAAGCAAGGTCAATCACTTGTTTTTGAAGAAAACAATTCTTCCCTCTTAAGTTGGCAAAGTTTTGATCTTCAGGGCAATTGTTGGTTTAGTGGTGAATTTGAGTTAGATCCTTTAAAAGAAATTGGAGGAACCCCAACAGGGGTCGGAACAAAACTCCTTCAAATTTTACAAGCTACCAGAACTCTTAATCCCGATTTTTTACGCCAAGGCGGGCAGGTGCAAACGCATTTAGAATTTGATCGAAAATGGGGCTTGGGGAGTTCCTCTACCCTCATTTCAAATTTGGCGGAATGGGCACAAATCAATCCTTTTGAACTTTTAGAAAATACTTTTGGCGGAAGCGGCTACGATCTTTCATGTGCTTCGGCTCAAGGGCCTATACACTTCCAAAGGAATGGCTTTTCTCCAAAGGTTACGCCCGTTGAATTTAACCCTCCTTTTGCGCAACAGCTATTTTTTGTTTATCAAAACAACAAACAAAACAGCGGTTCAGAAATTGACAAAACCAAACACTTAGCCTTTAAGGACAAAGAAAAAATAAATGCTTTAACAGAGGCCATTACCTCTTGTGAAAACCAAGCAAAGTTTAATGCGTTATTGGCGGAACATGAAGAACTGGTTGGACACTATCTAAAAAGAATACCTATTCAAAAGCAATTATTTAACGATTTTAAGGGGCAAATCAAAAGCTTGGGAGCTTGGGGAGGCGACTTTATGTTGGTTTCTGGAGATAAGGAGGCTGACCTCTATTTTAAAACAAAGGGCTATTCCATCTTTTATCCTTTTGAAGCCCTAGTATTGGATAGCCCTTAGTCGACCGGATAAAAAATCATGGTTTTGTTGTCCACAAAAGCGATAATTTTTTGTGGCATCCAAACAGCCTGAAAGCTTTCTTGCTCTTGTTGAAAATGAAGGGTTTCCTCTTTTTGAGAATAAGAGGCCGTAAACATTTTTTCGGCATGATTGGCATTTACTTCTTTAGACCAACCCTCCACCTGATAAGGGCTGATGAAACGCAATTCGTGAAACTCTAAACCTTCTTCGAAATGGGCAGTACAGCGCCAATGCGATCCGGTGAGTTTCGCGCTTTTTTCGGTTAAAATAGTCGTTGGATTTTGCATTGTTTTTGTACTTGGTCAAAAACAGTCAAATATTATGCCAAAGTCTATAAACCCCCTATTTTAATAGGTTTTTTAGTAATAGAGTGCTCTATTATCTTCTATGGATGCTGCTGATTTTAGTGCCTCAAAAACAATTTGATCTAATTGTTGATTGGCCTCATCGCGTAGGTTTTTGGCATAGTTGTCATAGTTGCCAATATCTTGTGCAATGTTTTTTTGCGTGACTTCAATTTTATAAACCCCATTATCTCCCTTGATCAAGGCCGAAGGTTGGTTTAGCGGCATAGAAAAGGCAGCTCCAATAATGTAGGGTTCATCTCCGGCGCCAACAAGGGTAGCATTTTTTTGGTTGATAGCAGAAGCCGTTTCAACTGATTGTTGAGCTTTTTCAGCTAGTTCTTCTAAGTTGGCTACTTGTTGAAATTGATCGATGATTAAGTTGGCTTTTTTCTCTTCTATGAGAATTTCTCGAATCTCCTCTTCCACATCTTCAACAGGAGCTAAACCTTGTTCTTGTATGGCTGTGAGTTGCACAACGGCATAGCTTCCATCTGAAAGGGTAAAACGACGCACATCACCTAATTTAGTGTCGGCTTCAAAAGCCCACTTCACAATATTGCGTTGCTGATAGAGCCCGGGCATATTTTCTTCCAAAACAGCAATAGTGTTGACAGGCTGCACACTATAGCCACTTTTTTCTGCCGTCCCCAAAAAGTCTTTGGTTTCTTTTGCTTCCATTTCAAATTGGGTAGCATTTCTAAATATTTCGTTTGAGGTTTTATCTGAAGGCACGATGGCCGCTGTTACGTCTGCAATCAAGGCAAGATCATTTTTATCGGTTACCTTAATGACATGGAATCCAAATTCGGTTTCTACAACCCCAACACGATCTATAGCAGCGTTGTTACAAAAATCAAAAAAGGCTTCGGTCATTTCTCCTTCTTGGAAAAAGCCAAGATCACCTCCTCGCGTTTTGGTGGGTCCATCTGAATATTCTCTTGCCAAAGCTTCAAAATCAGCTGAACTACGACGGGCTAATCTGTAAATTCGTTGGGCTTCTTCTTTTGCTTCTGCTAGTGTTCTCGTTACGTTTTGAGGCGCGCGAGCAGCACCTTCGTAGGCAATTAAGATATGACTTGCTCGAATAGATGCGTTTTTCTTTTTGTCCAGCATACGAGAAATTTTGAAAACTCCTCCATCTCGATAGGGTCCAAATACTTCTCCCGGCGAAAGTTCAAAAATAATATCGGCATATTCATTGTTGAGCGACCCTTTTGGTTGATAAACCGAATCAAAGGCTTGCTCCGAATATTCATCTATAAAATCAGCAATGTTTTTGGTGGTTTTCAATCCTTCTAGGGTATCGGTTAATTTAGACACCTCGTTATAAGCTATACGGTCTTCAAGAAGGCCTTCTAATCGCAAGCGAATAGCGCTAAGATCTTCATCGGTAGCGGCATTGTCAAAACGGACAAATTGAATGTTGCGATAGGCATCGCGCTGGAATTGATTGGCATTGTTGTTTCGGTAGGCTTTAATATCACTATCCGTTATCTTTATGAGGCTGTCGGGAATAAAATCAAAGGGAATACGCACATACTTTAAATTGACATTGTCGTTTTCAAGGTGGTAAGCGGCTTTGGCTTCTGCTTCGGTAAGACCGCTACTGGCTTTGATTAAATCGTAATAAATATTTTGCTTCGCAATTTCTGTTATACCGCTTTCTTGCATTTTCCAAGACTCATAGGCCTGTGGATTTTGGACTTTAAGCTGAGCGATAAAATCGGTAAAGATGCCAAAATCAAAAAACCCTGCTTCGTTTTGGAAGCGCGTATCTTGAATAAAAGTTTGATTGCTCGAAATGATTTGTTCAATTTGCTCTTTCCCGGCATCAATGCCCAAAGCATTGAGTTCTTGTTCAAAAATTTTACTTCTTAAGGCTTGTTCCCAAACCACATTCACCGCCTGGAGCGTAGAAAAATTATAGTTGCGTTCGGCTTGATCAACCATCAGTCTAAACTGTTCTACCTCAATTTCATCATCATTGATAACTGCCACCGGATCTGTTGCGCCTCCACCTTGGTTGCCACTTCCAAAGACCCCTGAAATTACAAAGGCAAAGAGGGCAAGCCCAATAACTAAAATCAAAAAAACAGATCGTTGTCTAATTTTTCCTAAAATGGCCATGATACTTATATTTTAAACGTGTGCGAAATTAAGTTATTCCGTTCAATAAAGAAAGCGAGATACTCTTAAATATCAAGGGGGTTTGTTCTTACTCCTTTTTTTGCAGTCGGATACGTTCAATTTTGGTGGAGCTTGCTTTGGTAATTTTAATTTTGAAGGTGTCTAAATCTATTTCTTCTTTGAGTTGGGGGATATCACCCATTTGATAGGCCACCCAACCTCCCAAGGTTTCATAATGTTCACTTTCCGGCAACGACAAATCATATTTTTGGTTGATATAGTCCACTTCTAAACGGGCCGAAAACTCAAAATCGTGGGTGTTCCATTGCTTTTCATAGTGTTCAACCAAATCGTGTTCGTCTTCAATTTCGCCAAAAAGTTCTTCTACAATATCTTCTATGGTTACAATGCCTGAGGTGCCACCATATTCGTCCACCACAACGGCCATGCTTTTGCGCTGTCTGGAAAGCATTTTTAGCACCTCATGCACGGGCATGGTTTCGGGCACAAAGGCAACCGGCATCAAACATTTTTTAAGGGTTTTGGGATTTTTAAACATTTCGAAGGTATGCACATAACCTTTAATTTCGTCTATGTGGTCTTCATAAACAGGAATTTTGGAAAAGCCCGTTTTAGCAAAAAGTTGTTTCAATTCTTCAATTGAATTATTCATTTCAACGCTAATCACATCGGCTCGAGGCACCATCGCATCGCGTGCTTTAACCTCAGAAAATTCTAGGGCATTTTGAAAAATCTGAATTTCTGAATCGATATTTTCTCTGTTGTCTGTTGACTCTAATTGTTCTTCTATATAATGTCCCAATTCTACTTTAGAAAAAGAAAGCTGCATTTGTTTGGGTGCTGTTTTGAAAAAAGAGCGGAGCACAAAATTTGTCAATTGCATGACAACAAAGGTGATAGGAGCAAATAGGTAAAAGAAAAAGGCTACGGGCAATGCAAAAATTTTAAGAAAGGTGTTGGCATAGAGCTGAAAAAAGACCTTAGGAAGAAATTCTGCAGTTAAGAGAATGATGGCCGTAGACAACAAGGTTTGATAAAACAATATGCGCAAGCCAGGATCGGGCATGAGCATGGCTTCCGGAAAAAAGAGGCTCAAAAGGCGCTCTCCCATAAAAATTCCATAGACAACCAAGGCAATGTTGTTACCTAACAACATAGTGGTGATGAGTCTAGCCGGGTCTTTGGTGATTTTTTTTAAAATTTTAGACGTAAGCCCTCCTTGTCTTTTTTCAATTTCCAAAAAGATTCGGTTGGAAGAAACAAAGGCTATTTCCATGCCCGAAAAAAAAGCGGAAAGCAACAAACATATCAGAATGACACTATCTGCAACTATCATTTTTTAGGATTAGCCCGCTGGTCAAATTTTTTCCTGAAATGTCTCCTAAACAAGGCCATGAAGATAGAAAGCACGGCAAAGCCCAAAAAAAGGTAGGCCCTATTGGGGTTTAGGCTCCATAAATTGAAGGCTTCATAGCTGGCAATGACGGCAATAACCCAGTAAATTATTTCAGAAATACGGTAACTTTTCATGGTGCAATACTGTCTGTTGGATTTTCAGAAACTTTGATGGTTCCCAATAGTTTACCCGTCTGAAATTTAGTGAATTCTTTGTCAGCATCCAATCGAACGGCTTCAAAATCATAGTTGTTGTCTTGAAAAGTGAAGGGTTGTTCGGTAAACATCCATTCGGCATCTGCATCCCAAAAGAGCTGATCGGTTTTGAGAACACCTCCGTCATTGGAGGTTAACACTACATTGCCCTTTAAGTCAATCAACTTAGAGTCGTTGTAGAGTGTTCCATAGTCTGCTATGAGTTCACTTTGATTGCCTTGTTGGTCATAAAACACAACCTTAAGTCCTTCTGGAAATAGGGAATATTGAAAGCTTAAGTTGGTGTAATCAACATGCTTAGGAGCTGTTAGTATGGCTTGCACCTTGGCTGAGTCTGTATAGACCATTCTAATGTTATTGGCAGTACCCAAAGGAATTTGGCGGTCTTCTACTATTTCTTTAGCGGTTGTGGCGGTATCAACACAGTGTGTTGAGGCCACTAGGAAAAGACCGAGCAGATACAATCTAAATTGAGGCCTAAAGCGATTCATCTAGAGACTGGGCACCGTAACACTCCTGTTGATCCAACAGTCAAACTTGATGACCTGCCCTTGATTACCTTCCGTAAAGATGTCGGTTTTGCTGGGGGCTCTACCTTCATAGCTAACCGCAGTTTTATCGGCTACACTTTTTAAGGAGGGATCCACTCTACCCGCTTTTCGGGCCATTTCAGCTGCTAGCCAATAGACGGCGCGTTTATTGAATTGAGTATCACCACAATCATTGGCACTGCTGGCATACATATTGGAAATTAACAAATAGGCTCGGCCCAAAGAGGGTTGAAAACCGAGTGCTTTGTTGGCATAGTTTCGGGCGGCCGATTTACGTCCTGCATCCTTAAACTTATTGGCAATCTTAAATAAGATTTTAGCTTTTTTATAGCCATCTGTCTGTAAGGCGATGGATTCTTCATAGTATTTAAGCGCTTCGTCACTATTGCCTCTTTTGTCGTTTAAGATCCCTAGGTAATAGGCCGAGTCGGCAGATGGATCTAATCTATGCAAGGCCTCAACAAGAGTCACAAAGAAAGGATCATCAGAACATTCTTTGCTGTCCATTCTACTAGCGGCACGTTTTAACCAAACGGCGTCGTTTTTATTGGCTTCAAAGTTTTCTTGATAAAGTGGCACTAAGTTTTCACAAGTGGCTTCTTTAGCAATGATGGCATCTAGGTTAGACAAAAAGGTGCCAATGGCATTAGAATTGACATCATAAACCCGCTTATTTCGAGTTTCTCTGGTGGTTAATGCGGTGCCGGCATCTTCTTTTTTCAAAATCACATCGAGTTTCTTGGATAAGGCTTCACTTTCGTTTTCAAACTTTTCTGAAATTTCTTCGTATTTATTAAACAACAATTCCATTGTTACCTCGGCATCATTTGCCTTGTAGCGATCATAGAAGGTTTTGAAATAGTTATAAAGGTGTTTAGGATTAGAAAAACTTCCGGCATCTTTGACAAAAGCATCGTCAAAGGCAACATAAATCGCTTTGAGGTCGCCTAATTCATAATCTAACATTGCCTGAGCTTTTTTACTCAAAACATCGCCTAATTGAGATTCTTTTTTATAAACAGGAAAATTGGTTGCCCATTGGTCATAAAACACCAAAATATCTTTTTTGGCTTCGGCTTGCACCTCAGGACTTCCATTTTTAATTCTATCTTTTAAAATACGTTCGCCATAAGAATAGATAGCTCTATTCAGTTGAGGGCATTCGTTTCGAACCGCCATCCAAGGTTCGTAGGCGGCTTCGTAATTTTTCACCTTTGCAAATTCAGCAAAAATGGATAAGTTTTGAATACACTCTTGATTGTCTTGTGCCAATCCTTTTTGAGCTGAAAATACAATTGTTAAAAGGGCTACTAAAAGAATACTTTTTTTCATTTTTATCTTTTTAATTATACTTTGGTTTAATGAACCACAGGGCGTTGAGAGATAATCCCACTCGCAACGCAAAAAAGGTTTCTCGCACCAGTCCATTGCTTTTTTCTCCTCGACTTCCTATTTCTAACCCAACATTAGCGTTAGAATAGCCAGCCATGGGTAATCCAATTCCAAAAGATATGCCAGTTTCTGTTAAAGGAATGTTATTTACCACCACACCCATCTGCTCAGAACGGAATCCAAAACGATATACGGCACGGTTAAAGTAGTTGGTGAGGGAGGCATAGTTTGGAATAAAAAAGCCCCCCACAGTGAACTGTGAAGCGTCTTTGTAGGAGATGTTTTCTCTCGTTAAAAAACGGTTCTCAAAGGCTGAAAAGGGGTTGAAATTGCGCTGAAAACCTAAGAACCATTTTTTAGGCTTCCCAAAGCCAAAACCCATCTTTTGTGAAAATGGTAATTTCATTGTGGTGTTTTGCAATCCTTTGTCTATTAGATTAATCTCTTCAAAATCAGTAATTGAGTTATTTGCTAATGATCGTGTAAATATAATTTGTTGGTTTGAGGAATCAAAATGAGCTTCGGGCTGAAACGCATACATGGCCTTCATTTCAAAATTTTTGCTGAAAGGAATCGTTAAATTGGCCGAAAGTAGATAGCTCATCCCACTGAGGACTGATTTTCGAGTAAGCAAGGTGCCAATATCAACACCTTGTCTATATTGTTCTGTGTTATATTCTATGGAGCCAAAATTATAGTTTAACGTTCCCCCAATGTGGAACACCTTAAAAAGTGGAAAACCAATTGAAAAGAAAGCTTGATTCACCCCACCACTGCCTTGAAACTGATCAATTACCGAAGGGCTAACGTTTTCATTGATGGTATTTACTCTATAGCCAACCGAAGTTAAGGGAATAATGCCGAAACCAAATCCAAATTTTCCGGCAGGAATGCCCACGGCCAAGTAGTCTAAAGTGGCGGTTTGACCGGTTTTATTAAAATTTTCATCATTCATTAAATTGGATTTATAATGAATGCCAAGAGAATAGGTGGTGAGTTTTAATTCGCCATAACTAGCAGGGTTGCTCAAATTGGCATGAATAGAATCGGCATATACATCCAAGCCCCCCATAAATCGATTGATTTGGGTGCCTCTAAAATTGAGTTCACCCAATCCTGCTAGCGAATAGGGTGAAGTGGTGCCCTCTTGACCCCAAGAAAGTAGGGCGCCAAAAAGCCAAAAACCTAGAGCAATTTTTCGAATCATTATCAGATATTGATTTCTAGTATATGGCGTAGACCATTAGCTGAAAAATTTTCTGGAGCAAATATGCCATTTTTAAATGGCATGGGCAACCTTTGTGCATCTCCGCCAACAAAAATAACTGTTAAATTTTCAAAACGGCTTTTATAATATTCAATTTGCCCTTCAATTTCATGTAAAATGCCAAAATAAATTCCGGCGTGTAGGCTATTTTCTGTGTCAACAGCTAAGGGCGAGTCCGCTTTTTTAGGCTCTAATTTTGGCAATTTTCCAGTATAAGCATGCACACTCTTGTAACGCATTTGAAATCCCGGTGAAATACTCCCCCCTCTATGGCATCCTTCTGCATCTAAATAGTCATAGGTAATACAACTGCCCAGGTCAATGCCCAAAACATTTTGTTTAGGGTAGGCTAAACGCATAGCCGCCAGGAGGGCAATGCGGTCTGCGCCTAGAGTCTTTGGGCTCTCATAGGTTGTTGTAAAAGGCATTTTGAGGGCTAATGTGCAATTGAATAGCGGTATGCCCTTAAAGATTTTTGAAACAGTAGCCACTCCTTTTCCCCAAACATCCGAAACGAGTATATGCGTAATTTTGGGATGCTTTTTTTGCGTAGCCAACAAGGCAGCCGAGAGTGTTTTGTAGGGGATCACTGTTGAAGCTACCAGGGTTTCTTTCTGATAAAGAAACTCCTTTACAAGGGTATTGCCAAAGTCTAAAATTAGATACATGATTAACAATAGATTGCTAAAGTAAGGAGAATTGAAGACAATTATTTTGTTCGGAATTAAAATCCCGTTTATATTTGCACCGCTTTAATGCGGGGTACCTTAGCTCAGTTGGTAGAGCAAAGGACTGAAAATCCTTGTGTCCCTGGTTCGATTCCTGGAGGTACCACAAACCTCAACTTTCTAAATATCAGATTGTTGAGGTTTTTTTTGTTTGTTTCCCTTATATTTTTTCGCTAAAAACGCGTTTAATTACCTGTAAATCAATCTTGAACCATTTGTGTTAGTGGTTATCGATAAGTACCTCAATTTATTTGAATTTTCAAGAAGATTAAATCTCTGTTGAGAAAGCCACCACTATGGCCCACAACCTTGGTTGGCTAAAAGCGGGAGACCAGATTGGACTTCGGTCTATTATCACAGAGCCAGTTCAACCGGAATTGGTTTTGACCGAACCGGAAAGTATAGCAATGCCCTTGATTTGTATCACCCCAATGTTCAGAAGCAATGGAAAGATCCCAACCAGTGTTCCTTAGACTATCTGTTGTGGTTTCATCATTTGCCTTGGGATTTTAAGCTAAAAACAGGTCGCATTTTGTGGGATGAATTGATGCACCGCTATTATGAAGGTGTGGAAGAAGTCGAAAAAATGAGTGCCCGTTGGGAACAATTAAAAGAAAAACTCCCTCCTGAAATTTTTGAAAATGTTAGGGGAAGATTGCAAATTCAAGTCAAAGAAGCCCTTTGGTGGCGCGATGCTTGCTATCTCTATTTCAGAGAATTCTCCGGCTTGCCACTTCCTAAAGGACGTGTACCCCTAATAGAAGCTTAGAAGACGTTAAACAACTGAAGCTATTTATCACTTGAGATAAGCCCAATAGTGGCTCCTCTTTAAAAAGACTTCCTTATAGGTCTACCAAAGAATAGACCACGTAGGCAAATTTTGTCCCTTCTGGGTTCCAAGAAGGCACATTAATGGTGCCTTGCCCACCATAAAATTCAGGGGTCAAATCACGAACTTCCTTAGTCTTCAAGTCTAACAAACGAAGCTTAACCTGTCTTCCAAAGGGGTGTTGTTGCCCCTGATCTTCAACATAACTTATCAATACAGCACTTTGATTATGCGGTGCTACATGAGCAAACCAATTGGAATAATCATCAAAGGTCATTTGTTCTTTATTTGAGCCATCCGTCTCCATTCTCCAAATTTGCATTTTGCCAGTGCGAAAAGAATTGAAATAAATATACTTTCCGTCGGGAGAATATTCGGGACCATCATCCAAACCTTCGGCTGAAGTCAATCTAATTTCTTCACCTCCAGCTGCACTCATTTGATAGACATCATAATTTCCGTTGCGTTCAGCACAATAAACTATGGTGTTGCCATCTGGAGAAACCCCATGCCAATAAGAAGGTGACAAAGGCGTTAACAGTTTTGGCTCTCCGCCCTTTATTGCCACTTTGTAGATAAAAGAACTGTGTGTTGCTATTTCATTTTTACCACTAGAAAAAAATAAGGTGCGGCCATTGAATGAAAGACCGTGGTCATTATTACACTTTTGCAAAAGACCTGTGTTTACGGTTTCCAGACGTTCGCCCTGCAAAGAATATTTTTCGATTTTTCCCGCACTGTTTATCAGCAGATAGGGTTCTTTCGGACTCCAATTTGGGGCTTCAAAATGACGCTTTTCACGCAACACTAAGGTTGTTTGGTGTTCCAACATATCATAAATATACAAGGAGCTTACTACCGCTTTGTCATCCGGAATTTGAGCCATCAAAAACTGAAATGAAAAACAGATAAAAACTATTTTTTTCATATTCAAATACAAGTTATAAAAATGGGTTTACTCATAAATATAAAAAAATTATTAAGGATCTATTTGCATTAAAATGTTTTTAGCGAATTAATATAATGCTGAAAAAACACAATCAACAAAGAAGTTCCAGCCATTAAATTAGTACCTTGTCTGTGCTATGAAAAGACTACTGTGCCTTTTACTAATGGTTGCGTCTACGTCTTGTGAAAAAGAACGATTGCCGCAAAATTTCCTTGAAAAATACCACAACTCTTTTTGGTTGGCAGATGATGGTGGCGACCAAAACATTGGTTTTTATGATGATCCGTTGCATTTTGTCTATACGGCTTATTGTACACGTGCCGGATTTGGCGATTTTACTATTGAACAGGCCACAGATTTTTTAATCACAAAAAACACACTAGACGAATTTCATTTTTCCATTCTTTTTATTGAAGAATGCAATCCTCCCATTTATCTCAACTGGAAAGTCAAAGCCTTTGAGGATGACATACTCTCCCTAACGCGAAAAAGATTAATTGGTTATCGAGCATGTGAGCCTTATAAAGACGGAGGCGATTTTACAACCTATTTCAGACGACAAGAAAAAACGTTAGAGGAAGTCTGTTCTGAATCTCAACCTTTGTTTTAAGAGAAAAAACCAAGTGCCTAAACAAGCAGTAGGTTTTTTAATTTCTAAATACTTGCGTAGCTTTGCCTAAACAAAAATGGGGTTGATGCACCTTTTGTGCACCGTTGAATGATGGATTTTGTTACTGTTTTTTGGGATGCCTTTTTAGGGTCGCTTAATTGGACCCTACGCTCTATTCTTTTTGAGGTTCCCTTTTATGAAAACTATTTTTGGGGTCTGGTGCTCCTCTCTCTTCTTGTTTGGGGACTTGAGTTGCTTTTTCCGTGGCGCAAACAACAAGGTGCTTTTAGAAAAGACTTTGGCCTTGATGTGTTCTATATGTTTTTTAACTTTTTTATTTTTAGTATTGCCATCAGTGGGTTTTATGATGCCATAGCCTTGCTATTTAAAACAATAGGAGTAGCCCCTAACAGCCTTCAACTCCTCAACCTCCAAGCATTTTCTATAGGGGTGCAGTGTCTGTTGTTTTTTGTGGTGCTCGACTTTGTGCAGTGGTGCACCCATATCTTATTGCATAAATATTCTTTTTTATGGGCCTTTCATAAAATTCATCACAGTGTGAAGGAGATGGGCTTTGCTGCTCATTTGCGCTATCATTGGATGGAAAATATTTTATACAAACCCCTTAAAACTGTGGGCCTAATGCTCTTAGGTGGATTTGAACCCCAACATGCTTTTGTGGTTCATTTTTTTGCCATTGCCATTGGACACTTTAATCATGCCAACCTCAAAATCACCTGGGGCCCTCTCAAATATGTGTTCAACAATCCCGTGATGCATCTCTATCATCATGCTCATGCTCAACCCGAAGGAAAAGTAGGGGTTAACTTTGGTATAAGCCTAAGCCTGTGGGACTATCTTTTTAAAACCTCTTATGTGCCACAACCAAACGGAGAACTCCAACTTGGATTCCCTGGAGATGAAAAAATTCCCACCAACTTTTGGGGCCAAATTCGATATGGTTTTAGGAAAAACGACTAAACCCCTCCTTCTCTATTCTGTTTTGTGTTGCTGCTCCGCATAGGTCCCCTTAGGATGTTCTGGCTGATAGGGCTTAAATGCAAATTCATTTGGACGAATCACCGTGCCCGTGGTGAGGGTGAGAGGAAAAGCTGTATCGCCATTAAAAACAACCTCAACTAAAGCAGCCGTAAAGCCCTCCTTGAGGGGGATGTCAATTTCATAATTTCCCGAAGCTTGTTGTTGGAGGGGTGTTTTTTGCCAACTTCTTCCAATTTCCCAAATTCTAAAATCTCTTGCTTTGGGATTATGAGCTTCCCATAATGAAATTTCATAAGAAGCTGCTGGATCTACCTTCACCACTATCCGATCTCCTTCAATGCGCCAATCTAATTTTGGCAAAGGCTTTTGGTGAATGAGTGATTCGTAAAAAGAAAAAATATTTTGGGTACTGTATCGACCCGCCAAACCGTGATTGCCGTTGGGCACATATTGCAAAAATTTCGGGCCGGGTAAGTCATCCCAATAAAACTGCCAAGAATCGGTCACAAAAAATTCATCAATTGTTCCGTTTACTATTAATTTTGGGAGTGTAAAAAGGGATTTAAATTCATAGGGTTCTACAAAGTCTAACAAACGGTCAAATTCTTTGGACCCCATCCAATCCATAATGTTCTGATCTACATAATTTTGAACAGCTGGAGACCATTGGCCATAGACTTTGTGATGATGGTCAAAAGAGGGTACTAAATTGAGCATGTCAATTACAAGGGGAGCCATTCCCATTACTCGGTCATCCACGGCTGCGGTGGTCCAAGTGGTCCACCCTCTTTTAGAAGCTCCCGAAACAAAAAAGGAGGTTACAGGTTTTTCCACTTCTTGGGCAAGAGCTTCAACCACATCCATAGCACGAACGGCTGCTCTAGTCATAGGAAAACGAGCCAACCATTCTAGGTCTTCTGCTTTGGCCCCGCCAGATAAAAACTGGTCCCATCCATAGGCAATAATATTGTCTTCATATCGAGCAATAGAATCGGATCCCTTAAACGAAAGGGGTTGAAAAGGCACGTTACTCACATGCGCAACAATTGATTTTGTTTTTATGGCTTGCGCTATGGCCATGCTATCCACAAAAACTTTGGTGTCTTTTTGAGACCCTCCTCCTATAAACAACAATGCATTTTTGGTATCGGTTTCTTTGGGCACCACCACATCAACCCAGTGCCACCAAAGAGGTTTATCTACAACAGCTTCTGTAAGCCATTTTCCCGAAAACATTTTAATGTGATATACTGCTGCCTTTTCATAGTGCAGGGTGTCCATAATTGTATAGGAAAAGTCGGGCCCTATTTGCTCAACATAGGCTTTAAGTTTACCCACTGGAAGGGAATCTATGGTAGGGGTTTTATTTTCTTGACATGCTTGTAAACCAATCAAAAAAAATCCCATCAAAATGGAATTACACGCCCACTTATAAATAAAATATTTCTTCATTTTGATCATATAATTAACTATTCGCTTGTTTAAATTTAAGCTATTCTGCAATAAATGAACCTGCTAGCTTATTTTTTCATTCTTAAAAAATATTTACCTTACTACACCTTTTTAAATTTAAACAATGAAAAACAACCTTATAATAGGCTTCTTTTTAGGACTTCTTTTGAGCTGTAATGCTCCCAAAAATAACCCCGAGGGCATCCAATTTGACTTCACCATTAAGTCGTTTGCGCTAGAAGACAACCAAATGGAAGTGAACTATAAGCTTACCAATGGCACCAACCTAAGGTTAAAAGGTGGACAGTGGGCCCTGCACTGGAACCAAATTATAGGCACGCCCGTGCCCGAAAGTCTTCCGGAAGGCGTTAGTTTTGAATGGGTTAATGGACAACAATATCTCATCTTGAGTTTTGGTGAAAATTGGACGCTCAATCCAGGGGAAAGCCTTTCATTTGGTGGGTTGCAAAAAGGGATTATCAATCGAGAAGTGATGGGTCCTCTAGGGGCTTTTATCGTATATGACAACGGTCAGGTGATTGACCTAGACACCAAACTCCATTGGAAAGAGGCCCAGGGACTTGACCAACTGGGCATTCCCTCAGCTGAGGATCGCTACGAGGCTTTAGGACCCCTAAGCCTTTTGCCAAAAAAAGAACTGCAATGGGTGGTGCCTAAGCCCAAGCAAGTGGTTTCCCAATCGGGAAACAAACAAGCCGATGCTGCCTGGCAACTTTATATAGCCCCTAAATTTCAAGCGCAAAACGAAAGGCTTGTTCAGCAACTTCAGACTCAATTTGACCTCCCCATAGCTTTAGTGGACAAACCTGAAGCAGCCAATTTTAGCTTGCTTTACCAAGAAAACCTACACCCTGAAGGCTATGGGCTGGCGCTCACTAAAGAAAATATTAAACTATCGAGCTCCACCGAAAAAGGAATTTTTTATGCGTTACAATCCTTGGATCAAATCATTTATACGGCAACTTTAGAAGGAACTGACTGGCCCTTGCTTGAAATTGAAGATGCCCCTCGATTTGCCTACCGTGGTTTCATGTTAGACATTGCCCGCAATTATTATGGCCTCGAAAAAATCAAAAAAGTAATTGATGCAATGGCCTACTATAAATTGAATCACCTTGATTTAAGACTTTCTGACGATGAAGGATGGCGATTGGAAATTGAAGGCTTGCCTGAACTTACCGCCATAGGAGGCCAAAGAGGCTATAGTCAAGACCAATCGGAACAATTAATTCCATTTTATGGCTCTGGAGCCAAGGGGGGAGATCGAGGAAACGGCTTTTTGACTACAGCAGATTTTGTGGCCTTATTGAAATATGCAAATGAAAAACACATCACCGTTATGCCGCAAATTAGTTTTCCCTCCCATGCGCGCGCTGCTATCAAAGCCATGGAAACTCGTCTTGATGAAACTTATCGCTTGGTGGATCCAGAAGACCAAAGTCAATATAGATCGGCGCAATTGTTTGACGACAATGTGATTTGCATTTGCCAAGACAGTGCTTTTGATTTTTATGAAAAAGTTATTGTTGAAATTAAAAAAATGTATGAAGCTGCTGGTCTTCCACTAACCCAATTTAGCATTGGTGCAGATGAATTGCCCTATGGGGTTTGGACGGCCTCTCCACTTTGCGAAGCCTACATGAAGAAAAACCAGCTCAACAACACCATTGAATTATATGACCATGCATTGCGAAAAGTGAAAGAAATTTTTGACCGACATCAAATTACCATGGCGGGTTGGGAAGATTTTCTTTTGGCCCATTCTGAAAAAAGTCAAGAAGAAACCCAAATTAAAAAAGAAGAATTTAATCGAGAAGTTATCCCCTATGTGTGGAACAATATTTGGGGAGCAGGAAGAGAAGACATGATATACAAATTTGCCAATCGTGGGTTTAAGACCGTTATGAGCAATTCTGCTGCTTTTTATTTTGACATGACCGACGATCGTGATTTTGAAAATTATGGCCTCAATTGGTCGGGCTATGTGAACTATAAAGACAGTTGGGCCACAGACCCAGAAGATGTTTTCAACAATGCCTATTTAAATCAAAAAAATAATATCACCCCCGACTACATTGAACAAAAAACCAAATTAGACCCCAAAAAATCAGAAAACCTTTTGGGTATTCAAAGCCAACTTTGGACCGAAACGGTAAGCACTGAATCGATTTTTGACGCCTTGTTTTTGCCTAATTTAATTGTTTTTGCCGAGCGTGCTTGGGCCCCTCGCCCACACTGGACAAGCCTTAAAGGCGCTGAACAAATTGCCGCTATGAACCAGGCTTGGAATCAATTTTCAAATAGTTTAGGACAAAGACAATTGCCACTTGTAGACCTTCGATTGGCGCCTTGGGCCTATGATTTACCCAAAGCGGGAGGGCTTTTTATAGACCAAAAACTACACCTTAAGCAAGATTTTCCGGGCATGAACATCCACTATACACTAGACAATAGCGAACCTTCTCCTCAAACCCCCCTTTATGAAGCGCCCATAGCCGTAGATCCAAAAAGTAAAGTAAAAATTCGGGTGTTTAATGCGCAAGGAAGAGGGGGTAAAACCATAGAAATAAATTAAATGTTATGAATACACAACGAATTTTAGCTGTCGATATTCTCAGAGGACTCACCATCATTTTTATGATTATTGTGAACGACCCAGGTTCCTGGTCGCACGTTTATGGTCCATTGCTGCATGCCGATTGGAATGGACTCACTCCAACGGACTACATCTTCCCCACTTTTTTATTCATTATGGGCACCTCCATTGTTTTGTCATTAGGAAAAAGAGCACATGAAACAGACCGTTCTACCCTAGTGAAAAAAATTCTGGTGCGCACCCTCAAAATATATGCAGTTGGACTTTTTTTATGGCTCTGGCCAGAATTTAATTTTGAGCGTATTCGTTGGGTAGGTGTACTGCCTCGAATTGCTTTTGTATATTTTTTTACGGCTCTCCTTTTTGTTTTTACCTCTAGAAAAACACAGTTCTACACCGCCATTGGACTCTTGGTGGGCTATTTAATTTTGATGTGTTTTGTGCCCGTTCCAGGCATCGGCATCCCAGATTTGAGCGTACCCGAAAAAAACTGGGCACACTATATTGATCATCTCCTTTTACCAGGCGTTTTGTGGCAAAAAACGTGGGATCCTGAGGGCATTTTAAGCACTTTGCCTGCCATTGCCACCGGCATTTTAGGGATGTTTGCCGGCTATATTATCCAATCTAAAGAAACACTTGCTGAAAAGTTAGTGAAGCTTTTTGTTATGGCAGCAGCCTTATTGTTTTTAGGTGATCTTACACAATATATTTTCCCTCTCAATAAAAATTTATGGAGCACCTCTTTCACCCTTTTACTGGGAGGAATATCCACCTTAGGCTTAGGTGTGTTTATTTATATCTGCGATCTCAAACAATGGGGAAGTCGATTTACTTTTGCTCGTGAATTTGGAGTCAATTCTATTTTTTCCTATTCCCTTTCGGGACTGTTAACTGTCCTCTTTTATAGCGACCGTATTTGGGGCATAAAACTCAACGGTTGGTTCATGGAAACATTGACCCATATTGGAGTAGCACCAAAATTAGCATCCCTATTTTATGCCTTGCTCTATGTGTTAATCATCTGGCTGCCCGTGCACTATCTTTTTAAGAAAAAGATTTACATCAAGCTTTAACTAAATTCACTTTTTATCAAAAAAGTGTAATATTTTAAAACAACAAGCCTCTATAATAATATCAAACTTAAACTTACATCATTATGAAATTCCTCTATCCTTTAGTCTGCGCCTTTGCATTAACCTCTTGTGTTGCTGTTCGGTTTCCCAATGAAATAAAAGTGAACGTGGCTTTTCCTGAAAACATTTCTGAGGAAAACATGACCCGAATCATTGATAAAATTCCACCTACTTTAGGCAAACGAAAAGTTCAAACTCGAGTTGAAGTGGTGACTCATGGAGGCACTACAACTAAAGAAGAGCAACGGGAAGAAAGTCTTCAGAAAGAATAATTATTCTTCGTTAAAGTCAATAAGATCGGGAGATTCTTCTTTTGGAGACTCTAGCTGTTCTACGTTTTTCAGTTTAGACTGCATCATGCGTGTACGGGTGCCCACTAGGGTTTCAATTTCATTATTGGCTTCATTTATTTTGCGTTGTGCTTTTTCCAATACGCCACCAAAGGTGTTGAATTCTTTTTTAACGGCTGCTAAAACATTCCAAACTTCACTGCTTCGTTTTTGAATGGCAAGTGTTTTGAAGCCCATTTGCAAGCTATTGAGCATGGCCGCTAAAGTGGTGGGGCCCGTAACCACAATTTTATTTTCGCGTTGCAAGAGCGCAATTAAATCGGGTTGGCGCACTACCTCAGCAAATAAACCTTCGATGGGCAAAAACATAATACCAAAATCGGTGGTGTGGGGAGGATCAATGTATTTCGAAGCAATATCACGTGCAAATTTTTTGATAGATTGGAGCAATGCCTTCACCGAAGTTTCAATGGCAACAGGGTCACCGGTATCATAGGCGGTTTGCAAACGCACATAATCTTCTTGTGGAAATTTAGCATCTATGGGCAAATAAACAGCTTGATCATTAGTGGCTTTTCCGGGTAATTTCACTGCAAATTCAACTATAGCATCCGACCCTTTTTTGGTTTTTACATTAGCTTCATATTGATCGGGGGCTAAGATTTGTTCCAAAATATTCCCCAACTGAATTTCGCCCAAAACCCCTCTAGTTTTCACATTGCTTAAAACTTTTTTGAGGTCGCCCACACCCGAAGCCAAGTGTTGCATTTCGCCCAAACCTTTTTGAACTTTAAGCAATTGTTGAGTGACCAATTCAAATGATTTTCCAAGGCGTTCTTCAAGTGTTTTATGCAGCTTTTCATCCACTGTTTCTCGCATCTTTTCTAAACGCACCTCAGTGGTTTTTATCATTTCTTCTTGCTGACGCTTCATTTCACCAAATTTTTCTTTTTGAAGGTCATTAAACGTATTCACGTTTTTTGAAAATACCTCTTGAAAATCTCTTAGCGTTTGTCGCAATTCTAAGCGATCTTCTTTGGCATTTTTAGAAATGGTTTCGGTCAGTCTATTGATGCTTTGGGTAAGCTCAATACGATTCTCTTTAAAGTTTTTGGAAATTTCTTCCCGCTGCAGGGAAAAAGCATTTTGTAGTAAGTTGTTTAGTTTTTCGCCCTCATCCTGGGGTGTTTTTTTTAGAATGATAAACAAAAGACCAGCTAGGTTGAGCAGGCCTATGGCTATAAATAAATATTCCATGGTGAAAAGATCTGCTTATAAAGGTAAAGATTCCCAATCGATTCGCAAGGGCAAATTTGAATTGAACCAACTTACTCCCTAGGCTTGTATTTTAATTTGTGTTCAATGGCCATAATCATGGTGCTGGCAATATCTTTTCCGGTTGCTGCCTCAATAGCTTCTAGTCCGGGAGACGAATTTACTTCCAACACTAAGGGTCCTTTGTTAGATCTGATGATGTCTACCCCAGCCACTACTAAATCAAAAGCTTTGGCCGCTTTTAGGGCTAAACGCCTTTCTTCTTGCGTTATTTTTACTTTGGTGGCCGTGCCACCCATATGAATATTGGATCTAAATTCGCCAACGGCCGCTTGCCTTTGTATGGCCGCTACCACTTTTCCAGCCACCACAAAACAACGGATGTCTTTTCCTTGTGCTTCTTTGATAAATTCTTGCACTAAAATATTGGCTTGCAAACTTTTAAAAGCATTAATAACACTCTCAGCAGCCTTATTCGTTTCGGCAGAAACAACGCCTTTTCCTTGTGCACTTTGCAAAAGTTTTATCACTAAAGGGGCACCGCCTACCATATCTATTAGGTCTTTGGTGTCTAAAGGAGATTTGGCAAAACCCGTTATGGGAATTTGAATGTTGTTTAGGGAAAACAATTGAGAAGACAGTAACTTATCTCGAGATTGTGAAATTGCCCTATCTGTATTTAAACAATAAGCTCCAATATTATGAAATTGGCGTAAGAGGGCACAGCCGTAGAAAGTCATGCTGGGTCTTATTCGGGGTATGACGGCATCTAAACTTTCTATAATGGTTCCTCCCCTATACCGCACTTCAGGAGTATTAGTATCTAGGCGCATATAACATTGTTGAATGTTATAAAAATACATTTCGTGTCCTCTCGCTCTTCCGGCTTCCAAGATCCGTTTGTTGCTGTAGAGGCTTTTGTCTGAGGCTAGGAGCCCAATCTGCAAACCCGATTTTTTTCGAATCAAATAGCTATACATTTGTTCGATTTCTTTAGTTGAGATATCACCTAAAACAAATTGTTGTGCTGGGTTTACCACAAATCGGTTGACCATTGCTTCTCGACCTAAAAGCATTCTAAAGTCCATGCCGTCTCTATTGGCCAAGGTCAATTCAATATCAAAAATATGCTCCCCTACTTGAACAGGAGTTTTAATCACATAGCGTTTTTCCGAAATGCCGGTGGAGCTTTTTACTGTTCGTACTGCTATTATTTTGGCCTTGCAATCAACCGATAGACTTAAATTGTCTTGCAAAGGATTGATTTGAAATTCTACCCAATTTTCTCCTTTTTTCTTAAATTTTTTAATGTTGGTAGCTTGAATTGAAGAGGTTCTGGCTCCAGAGTCTACTCGAGCCTTTACAGCCGGAATGTTGAGTTCATCAAAACTACACCATTCTACACTGCCCAATAGTGCTAAAGATTCGTTTTTCATATTCGAAAAATACAGCATTTAATTTAGATGCCTATACTTTTTATTCGGATTAATCGGGTTGTGCCCTATTTTGGGGTTCTTTATATATTTGTCGAAATTTCTGCCTGTGAAATTCTTTCGCTCATCCAATTTAGCAGTTTGTTTTCTGCTTGCTGGAGCTCTCTTCAAAACAGTTGCTCAAGAACGTTTTGAACCTATAAAAGTGCCCCAAGATAGTTTTGAAATTGATGGCCTTTTAAATGAACCTGCTTGGGAAAAAGCAACCCTTGTTCGCATAGAAAACGAAATTATACCCGGCAATAATACCCCCGCAAAAGTGGAAACTCGTGGACTTATTGCCTATAGTGACACACACCTTTACATTGGTTTTCACGCCTTTGACAAACCTGAAAATATTCGCGCCTCTATTCGACCTAGAGACAATTTTAGTCTGTGGAGTGATGATTTGATTATGGTTCGGCTGGACCCCTATGCCGATGGACGGAACAACTATCTCATTGTGGTCAATCCCCTGGGGAGTCATTTTGATGTGCGATCTGTGAACGCCATAGATGAAGAAGATCGCTATGACATTAGTTTCAATATGGATTTTGAAACAGCCGGACAATTGGTGTCTGATGGCTATCAAGTAGAAATCAAAATCCCCTTTTCTTCATTGCCGTTTCCCAATGGAAAAGACCAACTTTGGCACTTTAATTTATTTCGAAAATATTTTCAAAATGGAAATGAAATTGAATTGAGCAGCCAAACCTATGATCGCAACAACTCTTGTGAAGTATGTCAAACAACAGATCAATTGGTTTTAAAAGACATCGTGATTGAAAAACGTTTTGAGCTTTTACCCTATGTAGCCGGCAATTTTTCTGGCAAAAGACCCCAGGCCGATGCCGCTTTAGATTATGACAAAATAAATCCTAATGCCGGTTTGGGTCTCAATTTAGACCTTAACAAAACAAGCACCCTGGAGGTAACCCTCAATCCCGACTTTTCACAAGTGGAGGCAGATGTTACCCAAATTGACATCAATTCTTCCTATGCGTTGGAATATCCTGAACGAAGACCTTTTTTTAATAGGGGCACCGATGTGGTCAATTTTATTGATGGGGCCTTTTATTCGCGTTCCATTAACAATCCAATTGTCTCTTCAAAACTTTTGAGTCAAGGACAAAAATCACGCCTCTATTTCTTAACCGCATTAGATCAAAATTCACCCTATCAAATTGCAGCAGAAGACCGTTCCTATTTTGGAGAAGGAGGCCAATCATTTGTAAACGTATTGCGCTACCAACATTTGTTTTCTAAAAACACTCGAATGGGCGTAGTAACAACCAATCGCTATTATGAAAACGGCGGATATGGCAATCTTTTTGGAACAGACGGTCGGTTTATTTTATCAAAAAACTGGCAATTGAATTATGAGGTTTTTGCCAACAACAACCTAGAACCTGAAGCCAATTGGATAGATTCGGATGACAAGTTGCTTGACAAAACAGCAGCCTTAGATGGCGAACGTTTTTCGGGAACAGCACTCTATTTGCAGCTTTTTCACAACACCGAGCATTGGCAATCTTCCTTAGCCTTAAGTAGCATTTCTCCTCACTATCAAGCCAATGTTGGCTTTGTGGTAAAAAACAATCGCCGTTGGATTTCCCTTAAACAGCAATATCAAAATTTCCTCAATAAAAAAGGCTTACAATATTTTAGTGTGGGCTATAAAGGTGACTTGCAACGCACACCGCAAGGGGAATTTAAAACCCTTAGTATTGATGGTATTGTTCAAATACGCACTTTTTTAAATACTAGTATTGGCTATACATACGACTTTGATGTAAAGAAAGATTACTTAGATCGGCTTTATTATAACCTCGGTGTGCATGAAATCGAAATGCGGAGCACCCCCTCAGAGGCCATCACTGTTTTTGGGGCTGTTATGATGGGCAAAGACATTGCTTATAATGAGGACGTCCCCGATGTGGGACGTATGTTCAACGCCTTTTTCCAACCCTCTTTTCAGCTCAACAATAATTTTAGTATGATTCCTTCTTTGCGTTATGCCCAATTAAAAAATCTGCAAGAGGGTGGGTTTTATTACAAAGGCTACATTAGTCGTTTCACCCTTCGCTATCAGTTCAATAACTTCTTAAGCGTGCGCTTGGTTTCAGAATACAATCATTTTAACGAAACATTTTTCTTACAACCCCTCATCCAATGGAACCCCAATCCTTCCACTGTTTTTTATGTGGGGGGCAATCAAAATTCGCTGGAGGACTTTAACAGTGAATATTATTCACCCTTTAGAGTAGATCAAACCCAACTTTTTTTGAAATTTCAATATTTGATAGGGCTCTAAAAGGAGAACAATGTGAGTTTAAAAAGACGGGGATAACCATTCCCTTCGTCTTCAGAAGTAATCCAAAAATGGTTAGTGTCAATAATTTTGACGGCCTCAATTTGCGCTTTATCTAGGGGGAGCTGATAGCGTTTAAAATTCTTCTTATCGAGATGATGATAAGAAAAATCTGTCATGGTATAGAAAAATTGTTCTCCTTGGGCATTATAGCCGGTGAGGGCCAATAGCTTTAAATCGTCTTGATAATCTGCCGCAGTAATTAGACTATTAGCTGGCAATTCTCCAATGGAGGTAAGCGTATAACTACCACCCACTTTGGGAAAAACATAGAGTTGAGTTACCTGTCTTTCTCGGTCTTTAGAAAAGAGCATGAGCGAATCGCCCACCACAGTCAAAGCCTCTGCATCAAAACCGTGTTGCTTTCTTTTGGTGAAATTTTTTTGGTCTTTATAGCGTAGATGAATGCTGTCTTCCAACACCAAACGTGAATTGAGTATATAAATAGTAAGGTCTTTTCTTTGACCATTGTTATTGCCCACATCGGCTATAAAATATTGACACGCATCGGCGGCTATATCTTCCCAATCTCTGTTCACCGTCCCATATACTTTGGTTTCTAAAAGGAGTTCTCCTGCTGTATTAAAGACATATAATTTGGGTTTATCTCCCGAATCGTTATGCGTCAAAAAATGGTCTCCATAAAATTCAAGGCCAGAAGTTTCATCTATTTTTTTGGGTAAGAATTGGGTTTCCAATTGAATTTGTGACCATCCAACAAAGCCCAAAATAAGAAGGATCCCTAACGCTATTTTGGTTGAACGCATAGTTGTGCTTTTCTGATACTAAAATATAATTTTAGATTTTGGTTTTCTTTACATTTGTATAAAAATAAAACTTTAAGCTATGCGTTCTGGAAATCCTGTACTCACTGATAAAGCCTTTTCTCAAGCCATTGACCGTGGCGAAACAATGACCCTAAATGGCACGGTAAATAAAACTTTTATGAGTGTTTTGTTGCTCATTGGGGCTGGCTATTTAACCTACAACCAAGTCAATCCGGCTGTACTTATGGTTGCCGGTTTTGGTGGATTCATTTTAGCCCTCATCACCATTTTCAAAAAAAGTTGGGCGCCTATCACGGTTCCACTTTATGCCCTAGCCGAGGGTGTCTTGTTAGGCGGAATTTCCTACCTCTACAATGCCCAATATGAAGGCATTGTTTCCAATGCTATTTTTCTGACTCTTGGCATTCTACTTTCGCTATTAATGCTCTACAGGTCTGGTTATATCAAAGCTACTGAAAATTTCAAATTGGGCATTTTTGCCGCCACAGGCGGAATTGCACTCGTCTATCTAGTCAATTTTATTATGAGTTTTTTTGGCATGAGTATAGGTGTGCTCAACCCCCTAAACAGTTCTTGGATAAGCATTGGGTTTAGTCTCTTTGTGGTGGTGATTGCCGCTTTAAATCTTGTGCTTGATTTTGATTTTATAGAAAAAGGCGTGGAAAAAGGAGCTCCCAAATATATGGAATGGTTTGGTGCTTTTGGCCTTTTGGTTACACTGGTATGGCTCTATCTTGAAATTCTTCGCCTCCTAGCCAAATTAAATTCACGAAAGTAAGTAGCATCTTTAATGGGCTAACATGGTATTCTTCTGTTTAGGCTTGCTTTAAGAAGATTTTAATCTGCTGTCTCATTGCACAGCCTAGACTTAAAGCTAACTTGGATAGTGAACTTTGCGTTTTTTCACAACACAATTGTGTTAATTTAAAAAAAATAGGCCTTACTTTCTTTTTTAATAGTAATACTTTCATATATTTACACATGGAAAAGTTGTCCGTACAGTTCAATATTAACCCTCAACTCTATAGCAAAGACCCTGAGTCTAGTGTTTTAGGGAAAAAAATATTAGAACAAAGCATCATCTTAATTGATGAGTTGGGTTTTGAGGGCTTTACCTTTAAAAAGTTGGGTAAAAAAATAGGCTCTAATGAAAGCTCTATCTACCGATATTTTAGAAGCAAACACACCCTTTTGATTTATTTAATTGATTGGTATTGGAGTTGGGTAGAATATAAACTGACCTTTGCCACTACAAATGTTGAAAACCCAAATGAAAAATTGACTCGGTCTATACAGCTCTTAACCCAAGGCATTCAAGAAGATGACAACTTTACCCATATCAACGAAGTCTTACTCAATAAAATCATCATAGCAGAATCCATAAAAGCCTATTTAACCAAAGACATCGATTTAGAGAATGAAAAGGGTTATTTCAAAACCTATAAAAGAGTGGTGCAACGAGTGAGCGAATTTATTATGCAAATCAATCCTAATTTTAAATATCCTCACATGCTGGTTTCCACTGTTATTGAAGGAGCGCATCAACAGCTGTTTTTTTCAGACCACTTACCCAGTATAACCAACGTGGAGAATGGAATAGATAGTATTGTTTGCTTTTACACCCATCTTGTTTTTAAAACTATTGAAAAAGATGAATAAGTTTCTCCAATCAGCACCTTTGGTTTTTCTCTCGATTTTCATCTTTTTCGGTTTGTTGGTTAAACCAATAACAGATTCCTATTCGCTTTTAAATGATAATGTATTGGTAGAATTCGATATGGGAGACACCAAAGACTCCGATAAAGAAGACAGTGAAGTAAAGGATTTATTTAATCCCAAATTGGCTTTTACCAAAACCAATTATGTTCAATTATATCGTTTTTCAAACTTTAATTTGAATGAAAAATCGATAAATCGAATTTCACTTAAAATTATTTCCCCTCCTCCAGAAAAGCTTTAAAGCTGCCTCAAAAACCTTCCAAACATTCTTGTTAACAGCCTTGCCCAGGCTATATTATTAATAGGGTATTAAAATTTATTACGATGCAAAATTCTATATTTAGACATATAAAATCTGATCTTCCTGCCAGTGTGGTAGTATTTTTTGTAGCCTTGCCACTTTGTTTAGGCATTGCTCTTGCCAGTGGAGCCCCCTTGTTTTCAGGACTCATTGCCGGCATAGTTGGAGGTATTATAGTGGGCACTATTAGTGGCTCACAAATTGGAGTAAGTGGTCCCGCTGCCGGACTAGCAGCAATTGTTTTAACTGCCATTGGAACCTTAGGAGGATTTGAAAACTTCCTCTTGGCAGTGGTCTTGGGAGGCATTATTCAACTGGTTTTTGGCTTACTCAAAGCCGGAGTCATTGGCTATTATTTTCCCTCCTCTGTCATTAAAGGGATGCTAACCGGAATTGGAATTATTATTTTCCTCAAACAAATTCCACACTTTTTTGGTTATGAAGCTGTTGCCCAAGGCGATTTTTCTTTTACCCAAGGAAACGGCGAAAATACCTTTACAGGCATTTTTTCTACACTTAATCATATAAGTCCAGGGGCAACCCTCATTGCAGTTGTAGCACTAGCCATTTTATTGCTTTGGGAAACCATATTGGTTAAAAAAGCAAAGGTTTTTCAACTCATTCAAGGGCCATTAGTCGCCGTTGTAGTAGGGGTTCTTTTTAGTGTAGCAACAGCAGGAAACGCCTTTTGGGGAATTGATTCTAATTTACTCGTGAGCGTTCCTGTTCCCGATAATTGGGACTCACTAGTTTCCCAATTCACCTTTCCCAACTTTGCAGCCATTGGCAATTCGCAAATTTGGGTAACAGCCTTTACCATTGCCTTGGTAGCTAGCTTGGAAACCTTGCTTTGCGTTGAAGCAACCGATACACTGGACCCAGAAAAAAGAGTGACGCCTACCAACCGAGAATTGGTGGCACAAGGAACAGGCAACATCATTTCAGGTCTCATTGGAGGACTGCCCATCACACAAGTAATTGTGAGAAGTTCGGCCAACATTCACTCCGGTGGAAAAACAAAACTTTCGGCTATCATCCATGGCTTCTTTTTGTTGATCTCGGTCTTGACTATTCCTTTTTTACTCAATAAAATTCCCCTTTCGGTTTTGGCCGCAATCCTATTTTTGGTTGGCTATAAGCTCGCCAAACCCGCTTTATTTGTCAGTATGTATCGATTGGGATGGAAACAATTTGTGCCCTTTATAGTAACCATAGTAGGCATTGTTTTTACCGATTTGCTTGTGGGCATAGGAATGGGACTCATGGTAGGAGTTACCATTATTTTAATTAAAAGCTATCAGAACTCTCACTTTCTTCATATCCAAAACAAATCAAATGGAAAAAATGAGGTGGTGATGAGGCTGGCAGAAGAGGTTACTTTTATCAACAAAGGGGCCATTTTAAAAGAATTAGAGCTTCTTCCAAACGATTGCATCCTTGAATTAGACGTAACAAAAACGATATATTTGGATAACGACGTTATTGAAATATTAGATAACTTTTTAGAAAAAGCAAAGACAAGGAATATTGAAATTATTGTTCTTTCAGAACAAGGAAAGTTTTCACAACCCAAAAGCTTTGCCTTTCTTTTTAACCCTAAAAAGAAAACAGCATAGCAAACAAAAAATATTAAAATATATTCTTATGAAAGCACATACAAAAGAAACACAACTAGAAATGACCCCAGATAAAGCGTTGGCTGCACTTAAAGAGGGCAATGCTCGATTTCAAAACAATCAAAAAGTCACTCGCGATTTGATGGAACAAGTCAAAGACACCAGTGGTGGCCAATATCCTTTTGCCACTATTTTGAGTTGCATTGATTCTCGGGTGTCAGCAGAACTCATTTTTGACCAAGGAATTGGAGATATATTTAGTGTTCGTATTGCGGGTAATTTCACCAATCCTGATATTTTGGGAAGTATGGAGTTTGCCTGTAAACTAGCCGGTACCAAGTTAATTGTGGTTTTAGGCCACACGGCTTGTGGTGCCGTTAAAGGGGCCTGCGACAGTGCCCGTCTTGGAAATTTAAGTGGTTTAATTGAAAAAATAGAACTTGCCGTTGAAGCGGTCAAAGAACCTGCTGATCCTGCATTACGCAACTCTAGCAATAGCCAGTTTGTTGATGAAGTAGCCCAAAAAAATGTGCAAATGACTATTGAAAACATCCGTTTAGATAGTCCCGTTTTAGCCGAAATGGAAGCGGAAGGTGCCATTCAGATTGTGGGTGCCATGTATGACATTAAAACAGGAGCGGTTCATTTTCTATAATGAACAACCTAAAGCAGAAAAGACCCTCCTTTTTAGGGGGGTTTTTTTGTGGATTACCGTAAAAGAAAATGGCTAAAATCAAAAAAGCCCTCCGTTTCACTGGAAAGCTTCTCACTGGTTGAAAATATTGGATTTTTCCAATCTAACAACACACAACTTCTTTAAAATTGGCGGTCTGGACGGGACTCGAACCCGCGACCCCATGCGTGACAGGCATGTATTCTAACCAACTGAACTACCAGACCCAATTAGCGCTTGCAAATATACATTGCATTTTCTATTTCCCAAATAAATGCCCTTAAAAAGGAAATTTAAAATGAAAAGCAGAAAGTAAATTTTTAAAGCAATGCGTCTATGGCTTGAGCATAAGTGGTCTTGGGGGCTACCCCTACTTGTCTAGAAACCAACTCGCCCTTATTAAAAACCAATACGGTAGGTATGTTGCGAACACCAAACTTTGCCGCAAATTCTTGATTTTGATCTACGTCTACCTTACCCACAACGGCTTTACCTTCATAATCGTTGCTAAGCTCTTCAATGATGGGGCCCACCATGCGACAAGGACCGCACCAAGCTGCCCAAAAGTCTACCAAGACAGGTTTATCAGATTGTAATACCGTTTGTTCAAATGTAGCGTCTGAAATTTCGATGGCCATTTTTAAATTTTTTTCAAAAGTAATTATTTTCTTTATATGAATTCGACTTGCAAATCAATTATACTTATAGAGCTATTCTATTAATTAATGTGATAGGACCACTGCTCTTTTTCGAGCAGAGAAAGTAATTCCCCATTTATTTTAACCTTCTTTTTTCGGCTAAACAAAGTCAGTTTCACCTTCTTTTTAGGATCATATATATTAAAAAATAAAGGTTTATCGCCCTTAAAGGATTTAAACTGAGAAGCCAATTTTTGAACGCCTGCTGCCTCCAACTGATGAATGTCGAGTTGTAGGGTTAATTTTTTAGCATTGTTTTCAAGGGTGTTGTGGAGCATTTCAAAATGGAGGAAATGAATCCGAGGGGCGCCTCCTTTTCCAGTTTCCCGGTCACGCCAGCCTTCTCGAACCATAAACCGTATGCGAATGAACTGATTGATGACTAAAAAATGACGGTGTTTTAGATAGTCTTCTCCGAAGATGCGGAATTCATATTGATCTGAAAAATCTTCCAAAATAAAACGTGCCCACCCTTTTCCATTACGGCTTTCTAAATGCTCTACCTCATTCACTATGCCACCTACTGCCAACTCTTTTCGCAATAGAGGATGTAAATCATTGAGTTGTTGAAGGGGTGCTGTGGCAAAAAAACGCATCTCATGGGCAAAAGCGTCTAAAGGATGTGCTGATAAATAGATGCCCACCACCTCTTTTTCTTTTTTTAAAGTGGCGAGAGAACTCCAAGGCTCACAGGGAGGTATGCTCAAATCTTGATAAGTGTCTTCTACCTGTTCCCCAAATAAACTCACTTGAGCCGAATTTTTATTTTCTTGAAACTTGGCTCCAAAACGCAAGGCCTTTTCTAAAAAAGTGAGGCCGTCTCCATCTGGATTAAAATATTGGGCTCGGTGCACCTCACCAAGAGAATCTAGACCTCCTGCCAACACTAAGTTTTCAAAGGCTTTTTTGTTGGCAGCACGCAAATCCACACGTTTCATTAAATCGAAAATAGAGGTGTATTTTTCCGATTTTCGATTTTCGATTATGGTGGCCACAGCTCCTCGCCCTACGCCCTTGATAGCGCCCATGCCAAAACGAATGGCACCCTGCTTGTTGACCGTAAACTTATAGAAGCTTTCGTTCACATCGGGACCTAAAACTTGTAAACCCATTCTTCGACATTCTTCCATAAAAAAGGTCACTTGTTTAATGTCGTTCATGTTATTGGAAAGCACTGCCGCCATATATTCTGCCGGATAATGCGCCTTTAAATAGGCGGTTTGATAGCCAATCCAGGCATAACAAGTGGAGTGCGATTTGTTAAAGGCATAGGCTGCAAAAGCTTCCCAGTCTCTCCAAATTTTTTCCAAGATTTCTTCCGGATGACCGTTCTTTTTTCCACCCTCAATAAATTGAGGTTTTAATTTTTCAATTAGGGCAAAAATCTTTTTTCCCATGGCCTTACGCAATACATCAGCGTCGCCTTTACTAAACCCAGCCAGCTTTTGAGACAACAACATCACTTGCTCTTGATAGACCGTAATACCGTAGGTTTCCTTTAAATACTCTTCCATTTCTGGCAGGTCAAAGGCAATGGGTTCTTCGCCGTTTTTTCGGGCCACAAAGCTGGGGATATATTCTAATGGGCCCGGACGATAGAGCGCATTCATAGCAATTAAATCGGCAAAAACTGTGGGCTGCAAGTCTTTTAAATATTTTTGCATCCCCGCTGATTCGTATTGAAAAACGCCCACCGTTTCTCCTCGCTGAAAGAGGGCATAGGTCTTTTCATCATCAAGGGGAAAGGCGTCCGGATCTAAGGTCTTGCCGTGAATAAATTCAACTAATTCAACGGTATCTTTAATTAGAGTTAAAGTTTTTAAGCCTAAAAAATCCATTTTTAACAAACCGGCATCTTCCACTACCGAGTTGTCAAATTGGGTTACGTTTAAATCAGAGTCTTTGGCTGTGGCAATGGGCACAAATTGAGTAATATCGTCGGGGGTAATAATCACCCCACAGGCGTGGGTGCCTGTATTTCGAAGCGAACCCTCTAAAATTTTAGCTTGCTGAATGGTTTGTCCTGAGAGAGAATCTTCTTCCGCTAGGGTTTTAATTTCTTGTACCCTAGAAAATTCATCCACACGCAAACTTTCTTTCAATTCATTTTCTGAGGCAGAAAAAATTTTATTCAACCGAATATTAGGCAACAGTTTAGCCAAACGATCGGCTTCCCCTAAAGATAGGTCTAAGACCCTTGCCGTATCGCGAATGGACGATTTGGCGGCCATGGTGCCATAGGTGATAATTTGGGCTACTTGATTGGCTCCATATTTTTCGATCACATAGTCCATCACTTTACTGCGTCCTTCATCGTCAAAATCAATATCAATATCAGGCATACTCACCCGATCTGGATTGAGAAAACGCTCAAAAAGTAAATCGTAAGCAATAGGATCAATATTGGTTATTTTTAAACAATAGGCCACCACAGACCCTGCGGCAGAACCTCGTCCGGGTCCTACCGAAACCCCCATTTCTCTGGCTGCCGCTATAAAATCTTGTACAATTAAAAAATAGCCCGGATAGCCTGTGTTGGCAATAACCTCTAGTTCAAAATCAAGGCGTTCCTTTATAGCCGGTGTAAGGGTTTTATAACGCTCTTTGGCTCCCTCATAGGTTAAATGACGCAAATAGATGTTCTCACCGTCTTTATCATCCTCCTTGGCTTGACTCAAAAAGCTTTCGGGAATAGTAAATTTGGGCAATAACACCTCCCGAGCCAGAGAAAAAGCCTCAATTTTTGCGGCAATTTTTTCCGTATTTAATAGCGCTTCTGGCAAATCACTAAACAAGCTGTTCATCTCCTCTGGAGACTTAAAATAATATTCTTGGTTGGGAAAACCGTAGCGATATCCTCTACCCCTGCCAATGGGAGTGGCTTGCTTTTCGCCATCTTTTACACAGAGTAAAATATCGTGTGCATTGGCCTCTTCTTTTTCAACATAGTAGGTGTTGTTAGTGGCTACAACCTCAATTTGATGCGTTTGTGCAAAACGGAGCAAAACCTCGTTAGCGCGGTCTTCGCCAGTTTCGCCGTGGCGCATGAGTTCAATATAAAAATCCTCACCAAATTGTTCATGCCACCACAATAGCGCTTCTTCTGCTTGGCGGTCGCCTACATTTAGTATTTTGGAAGGCACCTCACCATAAGTGTTCCCACTAAGCACAATCAAATGTTCTTTGTACTGCTCCACCACATTGCGGTCAATTCGAGGCACATAATAAAATCCATCCACATAGGCTATGGAGGACATTTTGGCTAGGTGATGATAGCCTTGCTTGTTTTTGGCTAAAAAGACAATTTGATAGCCATCGTCTCTACGGGTTTTATCTTTGTGATTTTCACACACATAAAATTCACAGCCAATGATGGGTTTGATTTTCTTTTCATCGGTTTGATTTTTATTGTGGGCTTCAACGGCTTTAATAAAATGAAATGCGCCCATTAAGTTGGCATGATCGGTAAGGGCTAAGGCTGACATTTCAAAGGTTGCAGCTGCTTCCACCAATTGATTAACTCTAGAGGTGGCTTGCAAAACCGAAAATTGCGAATGGTTATGCAAGTGCACAAATGGTACTTTTTCCAACGTTTGTCCAGCTGCTACAGTAGGACCTTGACTAGTCTTTTGAGGTTGCTTTTTTGTCTCAAGCGCTTGAGATGCTGCTTTTAAATTCTGGTGTTGCAAACCAACTAATTCAAAAGGAGTGTCTTGTCCCTCAATTTCAGCCGTGTCATGCGAGTTCTTTTCAAAGGCTTTTGGATGTAATTTTTGAGTTCGCAACAATTCCAAAAACACTCGTGCGGTAGCCTCCACATCGGCAGTAGCATTGTGCGCTTCGGTAAATGCACTTTGGAATAAGAAGAGATATAATTCTGAAAGAGTAGGCAGTTTAAACTTGCCCCCCCTTCCGCCAGGCAATTGACATAGGGTTGCTGTTTCTTCGGTGCAGGTATCTACAATGGCCTTTTCCGTTAAAGCATCTGTAAGACCCATCCGTAAAAATTCAGCCCCCATAATGTTTAGATCAAACGAAACATTGTGCCCCACCACAAAAGTAGTTTGTGCTAAAGCAGCAGTAAATTTTTCTAGTACTTGGGCTAAAGGAATCCCTTCCGTTTGCGCTAAGGCGGTTGAAATGCCATGCACTTGCTCCGACTCAAATGGAATGGTAAAACCATTGGGTTGAATCAAATAGTCTTCATGGGCTATTAATTCCCCAGAGGCATTGTGAATCTGCCACGCAATTTGAATACAGCGGGGCCAATTGTCGCTATCGCTCAGGGGGGCATCCCAGCGTTTGGGCAAGCCCGTAGTCTCGGTGTCGAAAATTAAATACATCAAGACGAAAATACTAATTTAACAGTGGGAATTGTTAAGGAGTTATTGGCAGTTATTAACCAGTCATCATTTTTGTTTTTTGTACCTTCCCCATGAAAAAGAAAAAGAAAAAAATGCCATTGCTGGAGTTTACTTCCAAGGGAATTTATTGCGCCCAAGCAGATGTTTTTCTCGATCCGTGGAAAGGGGTGGACAAAGCCCTTATTTCACATGGGCATTCCGACCACGCGCGTTGGGGTAGCAAACACTATATTACCCAAGAACAAAATGTTCCCATTATGAAGCATCGCTTGGGTGACATCGCTGTGAGTGGCAAAGCCTATGGTGAAGGGTTTTATATAAACGGTGTCCAATTTTCCTTTCATCCCGCCGGGCATGTACCCGGGTCTTCACAAATCAGGGTGGAATATCAAGGGGAAGTTTGGGTCTTTACAGGCGATTATAAAATACAACCAGACGGAATTTCCACTCCTTTTGAACCCATTAAATGCCATACTTTTATTACAGAATGTACCTTTGGCCTCCCTGTTTTTAAATGGGAAGAACCACAAAAAATACACCATAACATCAACGAGTGGTGGGCTCAAAATAAAGCGACAAAAATCACTAGCTTATTGATGGGCTATTCCTTAGGCAAAGTGCAGCGTCTGCTCAAACACTTAGACCCTTCCATTGGGAAAATATATACCCATGGAGCCACCGAGCATATGACAGCCGTATTGCGCCCTTTCCTTGCTTTTCCTCCAACCGAATTAATTACGCGAGATACCCCTAAAAAGGAGATTGAAGGAAATCTTGTGCTGGCTCCACCCGCTGTTTTAGGAAGTGCCTGGGTCAAAAAACTAGGAACCCTTTCTACGGGTTATGCCTCTGGGTGGATGGCCTTTCGGGGGGCACGCCGAAGAAGAGCCGTAGATCGTGCTTTTGTTTTATCCGATCATGCCGATTGGAGCGGTTTATTATCGGCCATTAAAGCTACCGGCTGTGAAAACGTTATTACCACCCATGGTTATACGGATCTTTTTGCAGACTATTTACGGGAGCAAGGATGGAACGCCCGTACAGAAAAAACCCAATATGAAGGAGAAACTCTTGAAACTGCAACTGCTGAATGAAACGTTTTGCCGCCTTAATTGAATCCCTAGATAGCACCAATAAAACCAATGCTAAGGTGGCCGCTTTGACCCATTATTTTGAAAAGGCTCCTCCGGAAGATGCCCTTTGGGCGGTGGCATTGCTCTCACACCGAAGACCCTCTAGACCCATAACTACTACCCTAATGAGAAGCTGGGCGGCTGAACTAGCTCAATTGCCCGAATGGCTATTTGAAGAGTCTTATCATATTGTGGGCGACCTTGCTGAAACCATTGCGCTTTTAATCCAGCAAGAACAAGTGGACACCCCACCCTCCCTATCACAATGTATTGAAGAAATAATTGCCCTAAAACCCAAAGAAGAAGCCGAAAAAAAGGCCTACATCATTACGCGATGGCAAAGCTTCAACAATTTTGAACGCTTTGTTTTTAATAAAATTCTAACCGGAGGATTTCGCATTGGAGTAAGCCAAAAACTCATGACTCGTGCCCTTTCTAAAGCGGTGCATATTGACGAAAATATCTTGGCCCATCGCCTAATGGGGCAATGGAGCCCGCAACAAACCACCTTTAAACAACTCATTTTAGAACCCAATCCGGAAGATCAAATTGCGCAACCCTATCCTTTTTTTCTGGCTTATGCGCTAGAGGAGGACTTTCAAGATAAAAACGAGGTCGCTCAATGGCATGTGGAACACAAATGGGATGGAATGCGAGCGCAACTGATTATTCGACAAGGAAAATCTTTTTTATGGAGTCGAGGGGAAGAATTGATTACCGATAAATTTCCAGAACTAGACTGTCTCGCAACAGCACTTCCAGATGGTACAGTACTCGATGGGGAATTAATTCCTTGTAAAGATGGCCAAATTGGAGACTTTAATGCCTTACAAAAAAGAATAGGCCGTAAAAGCGTTTCTCCCAAATTGATTGAAGAGGTCCCTATTGCACTTATGCTCTATGACCTGTTGGAATGGGAAGGAAAAGACATACGTGCCCTACCTCTTTCCAAACGTCAAAACTATTTAACTACGCTCTATAAAAACCATCAAGATGCTAATCTTCCCTTGCTACTCTCAGAAGTCATGACCTTTTCTTCGTGGGAAGAAGTAGCGGCAGAACGACAAAAAGCAAGTCAAAAACGAAGTGAAGGGTTGATGTTAAAGCATAAAGACTCTGTTTATGCGGTAGGGCGTAAAAAAGGGAGTTGGTGGAAGTGGAAATCAGAACCCAAAACCATAGACGCCGTTTTGACCTATGCCATGCGAGGGCATGGACGTCGTACTAACCTATACACCGACTATACTTTTGGCCTTTGGCAAAATGACGAGTTGGTGACTTTTGCCAAGGCCTATTCGGGTTTAACCGATGCCGAAATCAAGAAAGTAGATCAATTTGTAAAAAAACACACCCTTGAGCGCTTTGGCCCGGTGCGCCAAGTAAAGCCTGAATTGGTTTTTGAAATTGCCTTTGAAGGCATAGCTCCTTCTCCTCGACATAAAAGTGGTGTGGCCGTTCGCTTTCCTAGAATTTTGCGGTGGCGGCACGATAAAAAAATAGCTGAGGCCAATAGCCTTGATGATTTGAAAGAATTACTCCCATGAAAACAGTAGCCCAATGGTTTAGTGAACAAGGCTGGAAGCCCCAAAGCTTTCAAAAAAAATGCTGGAATGCCTATGCTGCTGGAAAAAATGGAATGTTACACGCTCCCACCGGCAGTGGAAAAACCTATGCGCTTTGGGGCGCTATTGTGAATGAAGCCCAACAAAATCAATCCCTAACCAAAGGGCCTTATGCCCTTTGGATAACACCCTTACGGGCATTGGCTGTGGAAATTCAACAGGCTACTCAAAAAATGAATACGGCTCTATTACCCAACACTGAGGTGGCTCTCCGTACAGGTGACACTTCCCAAAGTGTTCGGGCAAAACAAAAACGAAATCCTTCTTTTGGCATGGTTACCACCCCAGAGAGTTTACACGTTTTGTTGAGCACAAAAGACCATCAACATTTTTTTAAGCAGCTTCAAGTGGTGGTGGTAGATGAGTGGCATGAACTCTTGGGCACTAAAAGAGGGGTGCAAGTGGAATTGGCTTTGGCCTATTTGCGATCCTTTATCCCACATTTGCGGGTTTGGGGTATTTCTGCCACCATTGGTAATGAAGCATTAGCCCGAACCATTTTGTTGGGAGCTACCCAAAATTATGCGGTTATAAAAACTAAAATTTCCAAAAAAATAATCGTTAAATCCCTATTGCCCAAAACCATGGAACGTTTTCCATGGCGAGGGCATTTGGGACTACACCTTTTGCCTCAGGCGTTGGCTTTAATTGAACAATACGAAAGTACTTTGGTCTTTACGAATACTCGTGCCCAATGTGAGCTTTGGTTTCATGCCCTTTTAGACGCCAATCCCGATTTAGCAGGACATATGGCCATGCACCATGGAAGCATTGACAAAAAAATTCGCCTATGGGTAGAAGAGGCCCTTCGAAACAAACAACTCAAGGTGGTGGTTTGCACCTCCAGTTTAGATTTGGGGGTTGATTTTAGTCCGGTGGAAAATTGTATCCAGGTGGGCAGTCCCAAGGGAGTGGGCCGCTTCATTCAACGGGCCGGACGCAGTGGACACCGTCCTCAAGCCACTAGCACTATTCATTTTCTTCCCACTCATGCCATGGAACTCATCGAGTCGGTTGCCTTGCAAAAGGGCATTGCGCTGCAACAAATTGAAGATCGAATTCCCTACTTAAATTCCTTTGATGTTTTACTGCAATTTATGATGACCCTAGCCGTAGGGTCTGGGTTTCACCCCAAGACCCTTTTGCCTGTGGTGCAAGCCACTTTTTGTTTTCAAACCCTAGAGGAAGAACGTTGGCAATGGTTGCTCAATTTTTTGGTTAGAGGCAGTCAAAGTCTAGAACACTATGACGAATATAAAAAGGTGACTGTTTTGGAAGATGGTAGCTTAAAGGTGTTAAACAAAAGCATCGCCATGCGCCATCGGTTGTCTATGGGTACCATAGTGAGTGATGCTCATTTGCTTGTGCGCTATCAAAAAGGAGGCCATTTAGGTAGCATTGAAGAGTGGTTTATATCCAAGTTAAATCCAGGTGATGTGTTTACCTTTTCCGGGCGTAATTTAGAACTGATCCGCATCCACAATATGGAAGTAATTGTACGAAAATCAAAATCAAAAAAAGCTCGTATTCCAGCTTGGATGGGAGGTCGCATGAGCTTTAGTGCTCATTTAAGTGACTTATTAAAAAATACACTTTTTGAGATCGAACACAATAAAAGTCCAGAGTTTGAAGCCTTGCAACCCATTTTTGAGCAACAACAAAAGGAATCAATAGTACCCCAACCGCACCAGCTTCTCATTGAACGTTTTGAAACCAAAGAAGGTCATCATACCGTTTTCTATCCTTTTGAAGGCTATGCCATTCATGAAGCCTTGGCTAGTTTAATGGCCTATCGTATTAGTTTATGGCAACCTATCAGTTTCACCATGGCCTTTAACGATTACGGGTTTGAACTCTTATCAGATCAGGCTTTTGATGCACAGGCTTTTTTAGACAACAATTTGTTTAGCCCTGAACACTTGCTAGAAGACCTTCAAAAAAGCATTAATGTTTCTGAAATGGCCCGAAGACGCTTTCGGGATATAGCGGTCATTTCGGGTTTGGTATTTCAAGGCTTTCCTAATAAACCTCTCAAAGCCAAACACCTTCAATCTGGGTCTCAATTGTTCTACGAGGTTTTTAAAGATTATGAGCCCGACAATTTGCTCTACCTACAGGCCTTGGAAGAAACGTTTGATCACGGCATGGAACGGGGACGCTTAACACAAGTGATGGAATCCTTGCAAAACAAAACCCTAGTTTGGCGACCATGCAGTCAACCCACCCCTTTTGCTTTTCCCATCATTACCGATCGGATACGCACAAAACTCTCTTCAGAAAGCGTTGAAGACCGCATTAAAAAAATGTATCTCCAACTCGAAAAAGCAAGCCGATGAAACAACTTGTGATTGCCCAACACTATTTTTTGTTACATCCCAGCGGAGGTATTTTTTGGGAAGAAACCCAAACCTGGCTTTTGGCCGATGTCCATTTGGGTAAAGTGGCCCATTTTAGAAAAAACGGTGTAGCAGTGCCGCGCCAAGCCGAAGGTGCTTTCTATAGTAAAATGGAAAAACTGTTTCAAACAGCTTCTCCCAAACGCATCGTATTTTTGGGAGACCTTTTTCACAGCTATCAAAACAATGAATGGCATTTGTTTGAAGCTTGGACCAAACAGCAACAAGCTCAACTCGTTTTAGTGACGGGCAATCACGATGTGATTCCCGCTTGGAAATTCAAACAACTGGGGCTAGAGGTTGTGGAGCAGCTCCAAGAGGGTCCCTTTTATTTTTCTCATTTTCCTGCCAAAAAAGAAAATCAATTTGTGTTTTGTGGTCACGTTCACCCTGGGGTCAAACTGAAAGGAAGCGGTTTGCAGCAACTCAAACTGCCTTGCTTTTTTCACTCGCCACAACAACTCATCTTGCCCGCCTTTGGAGCCTTTACGGGTTTACACCTAATAGCACCTAAAGAGGGTGACCGCGTTTATGTTACAAGCGGCAAAGAAGTGCTAGAATTAAATTCTATTTAATCGGAAGGTTTATCTTTACCAAAAAAAGGCAGCAATCGATTCGTTAGCCGCATTTAAACCACTTTCTTCTCAAAAAGCGTTGGAAACGGCGCTTTCGCAAACCGCTATTGCCCGTGTGAAAGGTTTTGTGGGTTCTGGGCTTAGTTTTCGGTTGGCGGCAGCCTTTCAAAAAATAGAGCGGTCTTTGGTGTTAGTGGCTCAAAATGCAGAGCAAGCAGCCTACTATCTCAACGATCTAGAACGACTTTTGTCATCTCAAGAGGTGCTGTTTTTTCCGGCCAGTTATCGAGCAGCCTATACCTCTCAAACCCACGAAAATGCCAATGTGCTTTTGCGCACAGAGGTAATGAATAAGATTACACATTCTACCAAACCACGGTTGGTGGTGACCTATCCCAAAGCGGTTTTTGAAAAAATTATTTCCCAACGCACGTTGCGGCAAAACACCTTTACCATTAAAAAAGAAGATGTCTTGTCTTTGCAATTTATGAATGAATCTTTGTTTGAAATGGGCTTTGAACGGGTTGATTTTGTAACGGCACCAGGTGAATTTGCCGTTAGGGGAGGCATCATAGATGTGTTTTCCTTTGCCTATCAACACCCCTATCGCATTGAATTTTTTGATGAAACCATAGAGCGTTTATGCACTTTTGATATCAACACCCAACGTGCCCTTCACAATTTTGACAGCATTGCCCTCACGCCCAATACCTCAACAGTTAGTTTTACTGATAAACGCAAAACCCTCCTCGATTTTTTTCCGATCCAAACGGCCTTTGTGATAGAAGATTTTGATCAAACTTCTGAGAAGTTGGAAAAACTTTTTGCCAAAGCCGAAGAAACTTATGAGAAATTAGGTGAAACCACTCAGCATCCGCCTCAAACCCTTTATGTTTCCAAAACAGAATGGCAGACAGCCGCCCAATCTAAATGTATTGTACTCCTAGAACGGTCTGAATTGTTGCCCTCCGACACCCTTGTGCAAATCAAACAAAGTCCCCAGCCTGCTTTTCACAAAAAATTTGATTTACTGCGGGCTCATCTCAATGACAATCATGCCCAAAATTATACCAACGTACTTTTTTGTACGAGTGCTTCACAGGCCCAACGTTTTCATGATATTTTTGATTCAATGGAAGAAACCGTTCACTATCAAACGGCAAGTTTTCCTATCTATCAAGGCTTTGAAGATCTAGAAGCCCAAGTGGCTTATTTTGCCGATCATCAAATTTTTGAACGCTATCACAAATACAATCTGCGATCTGACAAAACCAAACGGCAAAGTTTGAGTTTAAAGCAACTCACTCAAATGGAGGTGGGCGATTTTGTAACCCATATTGACCACGGCATTGGCCGCTTTGGAGGATTGCAACGCATTGAGGTTGAAGGACGTTTACAAGAGGCCATCAAACTTCTCTATGGCGAACGAGACATTCTGTATTTAAGCATTCATGCGCTCCATAAAATCAGCAAATACAACGGCAAAGATGGCACAGTGCCCAAGCTGCATAAACTGGGTTCTAAAGCATGGAAAACCCTCAAGCAAAAAACCAAAAGCAAGGTGAAAGAAATTGCTTTCAACTTAATTCAACTTTATGCCAAACGCCGTCAAAAAATTGGCTTTGCTTTTGCCCCAGACAGCTATTTGCAACTGGAACTTGAATCGAGCTTTTTGTTTGAAGACACGCCAGATCAACTCAAGGCCACAGAGGCCGTCAAGGCCGATATGGAGTCTGAACACCCTATGGATCGTTTGATTTGTGGCGATGTGGGTTTTGGCAAAACTGAAGTGGCTATTAGAGCTGCGTTTAAAGCTGTGGACAACAGCAAACAAGTGGCGGTGTTGGTGCCCACCACTATCTTAGCCTTTCAACATTATAAAACCTTTTCCAAACGTCTAGAAGATCTCCCAGTTCGAGTAGACTATCTCAATAGATTTCGATCAACCAAAGACAAAAATGAAATCTATAAAGACACCCAAGACGGTAAGATTGATATCCTCATTGGCACCCACCAATTGGTCAATAAAAATTTAACCTTTAAAGATTTAGGGCTTCTTATTGTTGATGAAGAACAAAAATTTGGCGTAGCCGTAAAAGAAAAATTAAGGGCTTTTAAAACCAATGTGGATGTGCTAACACTCACCGCAACACCCATCCCCAGAACCCTTCAATTTAGTTTGATGGCTGCTCGCGATTTATCGGTCATTGCCACTCCTCCAGCCAATCGCTATCCCATAGAAAGCGAAGTGGTTCGGTTTAGTGAACCTTTAATTCGAGATGCGGTCTTATATGAAATTCAACGAGGTGGACAGGTCTTTTTTATTCATAATCGGGTAGAAAATATTCGCGAAGTAGCCGGTATGTTGCAACGCATGGTGCCCGATGCCCGGATTGCCGTTGGACACGGTCAATTGGAAGGGCGTAAATTAGAACAAATTCTCTTGGATTTTATGGACGGCCGCTATGATGTTTTGGTGGCCACCACCATTATAGAAAACGGCCTAGACGTGCCCAACGCCAACACCATTTTTATCAACAATGCCCATCAATTTGGATTGAGCGATTTACACCAAATGCGAGGACGGGTGGGCCGCAGCAATAAAAAAGCCTTTTGCTATTTTATGACACCTCCCTTGAGCAGCATGAACGCACATGCTCAAAAAAGAATTAAAGCCATTGCTCAATATGCCGAATTAGGCTCAGGCCTACAGATTGCCATGAAAGACTTGGAAATTAGAGGGGCTGGTGACTTGCTGGGAGGAGAACAAAGTGGTTTTATTAATGACATGGGCTTTGAAACCTATCAAAAAATATTGCAAGAAGCTATTGATGAATTAAAAGAAAACGAATTTAAATCGCTTTATAAAGAAACGTCAGACACCCCCAAAACCTATGTGAATGAAGTGCAAATAGACACCGATTTGGAACTCTATATTCCAGAATATTATGTCAATATTGTGAGTGAGCGATTGAGTCTCTATCAAGAATTAAGTAAAATTAAAACAACCTCTGATTTAGATGCCTTTAAGGCTCAGTTAAAAGACCGCTTTGGAAAATTACCCCAAGAAACTGAGGCCTTATTAAAAAGTGTACAACTCAAATGGTTGGCCCAACGTTTGGGCATGGAACGCTTGGTTCTTAAAAAGCAAAAGTGCTTGTGCTATTTTATCAGCAATCCTGAAAGTGCTTTTTACAACAGTCCACAATTTAGCCACCTCCTTCAAAAGGTGCAACAAGTTCAAGCTATGGTGCTAAAAGAAAAACAGTCTACTGAGGGTGTAAAGCTACTTTTGGTAGTGGAACAAATGGCGAGCGTGGAGGCTGTTATAAATGCCTTTGAACCCTTGGCTTTGGCTAGAGTTTCTTCAAGTTCTTAATTACTTCAAAAGCCGTGTTCACCTGGCTTTCATCCATTAAAATGGTAAATTCATTAGAGGTGGAGATTACCTCGTTGAGGTTGACCCCTTCCCAAGAAAGACGCTGAAAAATAAAATAATAAATACCCGGAATGGTAATATTCTCTGTGGGTAATTGCACGGTTATGGAAGAGCGATTTTCAAGCTTGCTGTTGCACAATTCATTGGCAAAGAAGTTTGCTACCAAATCAGAAATGTTGGCACTCACAATAATATTCGATTCACTCACGCCTCTAGAGGAGGTATAAAACACATCTTTTCTGTTTTCAATGGCTCCTAATAACTTGGCTTGAGACAAAAGGAGGGTATCTGAATTCGCAAAACTATAGTCTACCAAAGAAGATCGAACAGTGATATCGCCCAAGTTTTTCAATACATTCACAATTTTGTGCGTAGAGATAAATTCTAAATTGTCTGAAATTCTTTTTAAAGCCATCACGATGGCACCGCTTTTGGCCGGTTTACGAAGGTTTTGTTCAATTTCAGGTTGAATTTCTCGGGCTAGTGAAGTGAGGTTGATAATACCTTGAGAAAGAGCAGTAGAAAGAAACGGTTTGGTTTTTATGTAGGCCGTAACCTCTGAAGCAATGGTGCGCATTTGTTATTTTTTCACAAAAGTAGTACTTTTTAAACATTTTGTTACAAATTAAACTTTAAGTGAAAGGATAAAACGCTTCCTTCAGATGCTCCACCTGCCATTTTCCCTTTTCATAAACAAAGGAGAGGATATCAAATCGCACTTCATAGGAAAGATTTTTGGACTGCATATAATGATCTGTTGCTTGCACCAAAAGCCTAATTTTCTTTTTTCCAATAAAAGAGGCCGGCGAACCAAAATAGCTGGAAGAACGGGCTTTAACCTCCACCACTACCAAGGTGTTGTTCTCAAGGGCAATGAGGTCTATTTCGGCTTTTAGATAGCGATAATTGCGGGCTAAAATAAGATAGCCTTTTTGTTGAAGATATTGTGAAGCTCGGTTTTCAGCAGCTTGTCCAAAGTCATAACTTTTGCTCATGGAATAAGATTTTGTGCCTTTTAAAGTTACATCCTCTGGAACGGATATCCATGGGAAAATGTCTATTTTTGGAAAAATTTTTGATGAAGCAACCCAAAAGATATACGGTTACTGCTGCCTTGCCCTACACCAATGGTCCTTTACACATTGGCCATTTGGCCGGGGTATATGTGCCTGCAGATATATACACTCGCTATTTGAGACTCCAAGGACGAGAAGTAGCCTTTATCTGTGGTAGTGACGAACACGGCGTGGCCATTGCCATCAAAGCTAAAAAAGAGGGTAAAAGTCCACAAGAAGTGATTGACCAATATGACGCTCTCATTCGCGAGTCTTTTGAAGAATTTGGAATTGCCTTTGACAACTATTCAAGAACTTCCCGCCAGGTTCACTATGAAACGGCACAAGAAATTTTTAAGACCTTATTAGAAAAAGACGTATTCGTTAAAAAAAATTCGGAACAACTCTATGATGAAGAGGCACAGCAATTTTTGGCAGATCGTTTTGTAACTGGCACTTGTCCCATTTGTCAACATCCAGAAGCTTATGGCGACCAATGTGAATCTTGTGGCAGCGCTTTAAGTCCCACAGAATTAAAAAATCCTATTTCTACCTTAAGTGGAAGCGCCCCAAAACTGCGCAAAACTACCCATTGGTATTTGCCCTTAGACCGTTATGAAACTTTTATTCGGGAATGGATTTTGGAGGGCCATCAAAAAGATTGGAAACCCAATGTCTATGGACAAGTTAAATCATGGGTTGACAATGGCCTCGCTCCTAGAGCCGTGACAAGAGATTTGGATTGGGGAATTCCAGTGCCAGTGCCCGATGGCAAAGGAAAAGTACTCTATGTTTGGTTTGATGCTCCCATTGGTTATATCTCTTCAACCAAAGAATGGGCTGCCCGAGAAGGCAAAGACTGGAAACCATTTTGGCAAGATCCAGACACCCAGTTAGTCCATTTTATAGGCAAAGACAATATTGTTTTTCACTGCATCATTTTTCCCGTGGTGCTCAAGGCGCACGGTACTTATATTTTACCCCAAAATGTTCCTGCCAATGAATTTCTCAATTTAGAAGGACAAAAAATTTCTACCTCTAAAAACTGGGCGGTTTGGTTACATGAATATTTAAATGATTTTCCCGGCAAACAAGATGTTCTTCGCTATGTTTTAGCTGCCAATGCTCCAGAAACAAAAGACAATGATTTTACTTGGAGTGAATTTCAGGCTAAAAACAATAATGAATTAGTAGCCATCTACGGCAACTTTATCAACCGGGTTCTGGTACTCACTCAGAAATATTATAACGGAAAAGTGCCAAAACCTCAAAACCTCAATGGAGAAGAAGAGGCAACTTTAGCCCAACTGGCAAACTTTCCTGATAAAATAGGCCAGGCCATAGAACACTACAAATTTAGAGAGGCTTGTCAAGAGATGATGCAATTGGCACGCCTAGGCAACAAGTTTTTAGCCGATGCCGAACCTTGGAAATTGATTAAAGAAAATCCCGAACGCGTTGAAAACATTATGTATGTTGCTCTTCAAATTGCTACAGCTTTGGCCGTATTGAGTGAACCCATTTTACCTTTCACAGCCAAAAAACTTCAAGGCCTTTTACAGATTGAAGGTCATTTTAGTTGGGCAAGTATCACTCAAAAAAAACAGCTCCCTGCCGGCCATCAATTGCGCCAGCCCACCCTTCTATTTGAAAAAATTGAAAAGGAAGCCATTGATGCACAACTTGAAAAATTAACCGCTTCATCCACTAAAATAACGCAAAAAATGCCGTCAGAACCGCCAAAAGAATTAATCACTTTTGATCAATTTACCGCCCTTGATTTACAAATTGTGACCATCAAAGCGGCAATAAAAGTGCCTAAAACAGATAAGTTACTTCAAATTACGATAGATGTGGGCGGAAAAGAAACTACAGTAGTTTCTGGCATTGCTGCTTCTTATGAGCCTGATGAAATTATTGGAAAACAAGTCTTGTATCTGGCCAACCTAGCGCCCCGAAAAATTCGTGGTGTAGAAAGCCAAGGTATGTTGCTTTTGGGTGAAGCGTCCGATGGAAAACTCGTTTTTGTAAGTCCTGTATCACCACTTGCTCCGGGAACTAAAGTTTCTTAGGTGCTTTTACCCATTGCTTTTGATCCATGCTATGCGTTGCCCTTGCCAGAAGGACATCGTTTTCCCATGCAAAAATATGAACTCTTGCCTACCCAACTGCGTTTGGAAGGAACCGCACAGGCCGATGACTTTTTTATACCCCAAAAGGCATCTAGGGAACTTGTTCAAAGGGTGCACTACCCTGCCTATGTGGAGCAATTAATCCATCAAAATTTAGATCGGGCAGAAATTCGAAAAATTGGTTTTCCGCTTTCAGAAGCATTAATTGAAAGGGAATTTATCATTGCCGGAGGAACAGTGCAGGGGTGTGAAATGGCTCTTGAAACAGGCATTGCGCTAAATATCGCTGGAGGCACTCACCATGCCTATGCCCACAGGGGGGAAGCTTTTTGTTTGCTCAATGATCAAGCCATTGCAGCTCAATATCTCCTCGATAGAGGCTGGGCCAAACAAATTTTAATTGTAGATTTAGATGTGCATCAAGGCAATGGAACAGCGGCCATTTTTCAAGATCAACCTCAGGTGTTTACCTTTTCTATGCACGGTGCAAAAAATTTTCCTTTTAAGAAAGAAAAAAGTGATTTAGATCTTGCCCTAGAAGACGGTACAACTACTTCAGACTATCTTGAGCTTTTAGCGAACACCCTCCCTAAATTAATTAAAAAACTTCAACCCGATTTTGTTTTTTATCTCTCCGGTGTAGATGTTTTGGCCACAGACAAATTGGGCCGATTGGCCTTGACCATAGCGGGCTGCAAAGAGAGAGATGCTTTTGTTTTTGAGGTTTGTAAACAAAATAAGATTCCTGTGCAATGCAGCATGGGGGGTGGCTATTCAATAGACATTACCCTAATTGTGGAAGCTCATGCCAACACTTTTCGGTTGGCCAAAGAAATTTTTACTTAGTGCCCCAAGTTTGACTTTTCATATTGATGGCAGCAACCACAACGTCTTTACGGCTAATTTGGCCCACTAATCGGTTGTTTTGCATCACCGGAAAACGTCTTCTGCTGGTTTTAGAAAACAAGTCTGCCGCTTCAAAGACACTGAGTGAAGCATCAATAGTATCCACATTTTTTGTCATAAAGTGCTCTACTGATTTATCTAAAATTGGCATATTGAAATAACGACTATCCGAAATTTCTTTCATACAATCGGCTTCTGAAATCACACCAATTAGATGCCCTTTGTCATCCACCACCGGTCCACCCGAAATTCGATTTTTGATAAACTGACTCATCACTTCATGAATGGATTGTTCAGGCTTAAAGACAACTAGGGTGTGACACATAATATCGGCCACCAATAATTTCTTAGGGATTACTCTCTTTCTTTGTACCCGTGCTCCTTGAAAACTTTTTATAGGCATAATCGTAAATTTTAAGCTTTGGAATTTTCAATTTACAATTATTTTTGTATTTACTTTATGGAATTAATAAAAAAGTGTTGCTTTTTTTAATAATAACGAATTGAATACTACATCAAAAACGATTGGCATTTTAGGATTTGGATGGTTGGGCAGTGCGCTTGCAGAGGCTCTTCTTCAAAAAAAATATACGGTTCATGCCAGCAAAACAAATTGGGAAGACACTTCTGAGGCATCTCCCTCAGGCCTAAAGAAATTTCAGTTGGTGGTAGGAGACAAAAAAATGAAAGGTGATCTCTCCTTTTTTGAAAACACGAGCCAATTGCTAATTCTGCTGCCTCCCAGCCAGAGAAAAACAGGCTTTGATCTTTTGGCTGTATTGAAAACCCTTTATGCCTATTTGCCTAATACGGCAGTAGAACGAATTCTTTTTACAAGCTCCACCTCCATTTATGGTGCTCAAACAGGAACTTTAGACGAACGTACGCCCGCATATCCTAACACCCAAAACGGTACTACTTTGACGCAATGTGAAACCTTTATTCAAGAGCAAGACTTGCCTTATGTCGTGCTTCGCTTGGGAGGGCTAATTGGTCCCAACCGACATCCGATTAAGCAACTTCAACACAAGTCAATTTCTAATCCGGAGGGCTTTATCAATTTTATTCACCAAACAGATGCTGTCAATATTCTAATCAAAATTCTTGAAAATGAATCACTTGAGGGGATTTTTAATGGCGTATGCCCCTCTCATCCAAAACGAAGGGATTATTATGAGGCTATGGCTAAAAAAAGAGGACTCCCTCCTTTGCGTTTTACAAATGAGCCCCCGCTAGAACGAATCATTGATTCCAAAAAAATAACCGACGCTATTGGCTACACTTTTGAAGTGAATAATTTGTTAATATAAACTGTTTAGTGTGGTATTTTTCAGCCTATACATTTCTTAATTTTAAGAAAAACAAAGGCTGTGTCTTTAAAGAGTACCTATATTGCTTTATTGGAACAAGTATTAGTTCACTTAAAAAATGCCAAACTGGCCTATTTAAGAGCGGCGGATATTGCTAACCAAACAGAAGACAAAAGATATTATAATCAACAAGCCTTATTGCGCAATCGGTTTTTTCAAACGATTTTAAGTCAACTACAACGCGAGAACATCACCTTAGACGATTTGGTTATTCGCAATTTTAATTTTGATCAACTCTTAATTTCTTCCCTTCACAAACTCAAAGCTAGTGCCATTGAAAAATGTTTAGAGGCCGACACCCACCTCCAAGAACTCTATGAAAAAATAGTTGCCCTACCGGTGGAGCAAGACCCCTTTGTAGGACAACTAGATACAATTCAAGACGCTATTGACCATAGTCAATCTCTTTTACCTACCTATCAATTAACCCAAAAAAATTAGGAAGACTGTTTTTCTTTTGCAGGAGCCTCTGGCATGGCTTCAGTTTCTTCACGCACACTAATAATTCGATTTAGAAAGGAATTGTAATGTTCAAATAATTGACCTAATGCAGGTTGAAGGGAATCTTCTTTGTAATGTCTCGTAAAATATAAACACTTAGCAGCCTGCATTTGAAGCACTTTCAGTCGGCTTCTAATAGGCGGAATATTAAACGGATCGGGAAAAGGGTTCTGTCCCATTTTTTGGGTATGCCCTCTTAAATTGATTAAGTAAACACTAATGCTCTCGATGTTTAGTGTGGCTAAATTTTCAACTCCTTTTTGTAAATCTGCCAAATCTTGCCAGCTGTCTATATCTAAATTCTCAAGAAAATTGGCTGGGAGTTGTTGCAGGGGCGCATAGGTTGTTGAACTAAGGGTTAGGGTATCAGAAGTCCTAGCCGCAACCGCTGGTTGGGGGTTTTCTTGACAAGCCAAAAGCAGCAAAAAGATTCCTAGATATTTATACATAGCAAACTATTTTAAAAAAGAGGCTTCTTGAAGGGTATAGATTCGAATCATTAACAAAATAAAGAAAATGGATTGCAACAAATAGAGATGAAAGGCAAATTTAGGTTCTGTTTTTAGGTTGGATTTGGCATATAAAAGTTGCAAAGGAAAGGCTACTAACGCCCACCCCAAATAGTTGTGTAGCCCGGCAATGCCTTCTTCAAACACCCAAAAATCTAGAGCTGGTGCCACTGGTTCTATGAGAAGATCTAAAAAAAGCATTAAAAAAGTTCCCAAGAGCGCTCTTTGCCAAACATTGTTTGAGAACGTGGCAGCAATAGTGGCACAAATGCTCACCAAAAGGCACCAATTGACTCCAATGAGGAGGGGCACTTCAAGCCATTGAATTCCAAGGGTGGCACCATAGCGATAGGAGCCAAATAAAAACCCATATTGAACCCCAACAATTTCTGCTACTAAACCAACCCCATAACAAACAAAAAGCACCAATATTGCTTTCAAGTGCAGCTGCGTATTGAGCAATAGTAGCCCAAAGCAAAGCAACAAATTGAGTGGGGTGGCTTTTACAAACCAGTCTGCATTTCCATAGATAATTCCCAAAGCACCCGAAACATGAAAAAGCCAAATGAGGGCCAACGAAAGGTTTATTTTAGAAAGTATAGGTTGCTTTTCTAGGCTCATCATTTTGATAATTCGTCTACAATTTTGGCTGAAAGTAGGCATAAAGGAATGCCCCCTCCTGGATGCACACTGCCGCCACAAAAATAGAGGTTTTTAATTTGTTGACTAAAGTTGGGATGTCTCAAAAAGGCTGCCATAGCCTTGTTGCTAGAAGAACCATAAAGGGCTCCTTTATAAGATTGTGTCTTTTTCTCTATTAGCGGTGGGGTTAAGATTTCTTCACATGCTATGAGAGGCTCGAGTTCAGTTTTTAAGCGTTTGGATAATTTGGTTAGAACCTGTGTTCTAAGACGCTGCACGAGAGCTTCCCAATCTTGTCCATAATCGGCAGGAGTATTGATCATAACAAACCAATTTTCACAACCTTTTGGAGCGTCTTGAGGCACGTCTTTTGAAGTTATATTGACATAAACCGTACAATCTTCTGCTATCTTTTTGTCTTTAAAAATGGCTTCAAATTCTGCTTGATAGTCTTTGGCAAAGAAGATGTTGTGCAAGTCCAATTGTGGGAATTCTTTAGTAATGCCCCAATAGAAAATGACAGCAGCACTAGAGCGCTCTTGTTTCATAATTTTTTGAGGTGCGGGGTGTTGAGGCAAGAGTTTTGCATAGGTTGGAACCACATCCATATTGGAAACCACCTGATCAGCCGGATAGAACTTTTCACCAGCTTTTACGCCTTCCACCTGATTATTTTTGGTTAGGATTTCATCTGCCCTAGTATCAAAGTGAAATTGCACACCAAGGCGTTTGGCAAGAGCAAAAAGGGATAGCGTAATTTGGTGCATACCTCCTTCGGGAATATAGGTCCCATAATGTTGCTCCAAATGCTGAATGAGCGTCATCATGCCAGAAGTTTCATAGGGACTCGACCCGTTATAAGTGGCATAGCGATCAAACAATTGCACTAATTTTGGATTTTTGAAATGACTTCTATTCGCCTGGTGCAAAGTAGTGTGGAGTTGATAGGTATTGAGGTGAACTATGGCTTTAAGAGTGTCTAAAGACAAAAAGGTTTTGAGTTTGTGCAGCGATTGCTCCAAAAAAAGACTACGCGTGAGCTTAAATTTCTTTTCAGCTCGTTTAAAATAAGAAAGGATTTTTTGGGGGTTTACTCCAAAAGTTTGAGCCGCTTTAGCCGCAAATTCATCTCGGTTTGAAGGTGCAAAAAATTGGGTGTCATCTTCCCAAAAATAGTGGCAAGCCACGGTTTTTCTTTTGTACTTAAAATGAACGTTGGGATCTTCTTTAGCCAGTTCAAATAACGCCAACACCCATTGAGGCATTGTGAACAAGGAGGGCCCTGCATCAAAACGATAGCCGTTCAATTCAAAAGCAGTGAGTTTTCCCCCAGGGTAGGCATTGGCTTCTAAAACGGTAACGTCAACCCCTCGAGCTGCTAGGCGAATGCTGCAGGCCAAACCAGCCACTCCAGAACCAATAATAACCGCTCTTTTTTTCATCCTTCTGCATTAAAATGTTGGTCAAATAATAATTCAAAACGTACAAAAAGATCTTCTTTATACCATTTTTGTTGTCTTGTTTGGGTCACTATTTGGGCATGTTCTTGGGTTGCATAGGCAAATTCATGAACAGCCGCCGCATTTTCCCAAATGCTTAAGGTGGCTTGTTGAATAAAAGGCCATTCGCCTATACCCTTATAAAACCGCACCCCTTTAGCTTTTGAAATGGCTCTACTGGCATGCGGAACGGCACGCCAAAACGCAAGTAAACGACGCCAATTTAGTGTAGCTCGTGTGATGATGACTAAAGGAGAACTGTCTTTGCGAGTGCCTTTAGAAGGCGTTTTAAAAGGATTTTTTCCTGACCATTTTCCATGGCTGTGAATCGGCTGAAGCAATAAATGTCTTGACTGAAAGGCTCTTTTTGTATAGGCTTTATAAATAGGATGCTGTTTGAGATGGGTCTCAAAATGCTCTTGGGTTTCCCAAACTCCTAGCAAAGCATAGGTTGAAAAATCGGGCCAAAGGCTAAAACCAGACCCACCTCCAGTGCCTAAGAATTTAAAAAAGTGCAAACCGGCTGTGTCTTTAAATTGAACAGGAGCCAAACCCATTTGTTTAAACGCCCAAAACCTATTTTTTTTAAAATGAAAAAAACTAACCGAAGTGATGCCTGCCATCTTTTGTGAATCTAGGAGAAAGATAGGCGTTTTAAAAAAAAGAAAAAACGTCTCTGCGAAAGGATTTTAGAATTTGACTTGTGGAAGTAAATTGCAGAGACGTTTAGAAACCAAATTGAATTTAAACTTGTTTAAAGATATATAAAATATATTATACAAAAAAATCAAAAATTAAACATTTAAAGAAAATTAGCTGAATTTAAATTTGTTAAAACATAAAATATTATATGTATCTGCCTGTTTTATTGATAGATACATTCCATTCTTTTTTAGGCATACAAAGTTGATCCGTTGTGGTTATTTTTTAAACAAAATTGATTTTTAGGCCAAAAAAAGAGTAGAAATCCTCAAAAAAAGCAGAAATATTTTCAAACTGTTCCTTAAAAGCAAAAGCACTTTATGTACTTTTAGAAGCTGATACGCTAAGATTACTGACAAATTAAAATCACAATAATGTTCACAAAATCACTTCCGTTCCTATTCCTCCTATCCATTTGCTTTGCACCTCTTCAGGCGCAAGAAGCATCAATTGATTTTCAACAAAAGCATATTTTATTGGTATATGGGGGTTGGCCGGGGCATAAACCGGAGGCCTATGGCGCAAAAATGGCCACTTGGTTTAAACAACACAATGCCAAAGTCACAGAAGCGCAATCAACAGAAGTCTATTCACAAGCGGAGCTCATGCAAACGGTTGACCTTATTGTGCAGCACATCACCATGAGTGAAATTGGCTCTAAAGATGCGAAGGCCTTGTTAAAGGCTGTGGCTAGTGGAGTGGGTTTTGCTGGTTGCCACGGCGGTACCGGCGATTCATTTCGAACCAATACTGAATATCAATATATGGTTGGGGGTCAATTTGTGAAACATCCTGGAGGTCAAATTGACCATAAAGTGCATTTCATTGATCCCACAGACCCCACCGTGGAGGGGCTGTCTAACTTCAGTATTAAAACGGAACAATATTATATGCATGTGGATCCGAACGTGAAAGTTTTGGCCACTACACAATTTAGTGATGCTTATGACAGTTGGATTAAAGATGCTGTGATTCCCGTTAGCTGGAAAAAATATCACGGAGAGGGACGCGTTTTTTATTGCTCCTTAGGACATGATCCAGATGTTTTTGAACACCCCATTTTCTGGGAACATTATACAAGAGGGCTTTTTTGGGCTTCAAACAGTAAATTGGGGCCAAAAGAAGATTGGTTGCAAGCGGCTTATTCTATTTTACCGAAAAAAAAATCGGATGCTTTTTCACAATAGAATATCTTTGTGAGGCTATGAAAAAAATTGTCATCATTGGAGGCGGCTTTTCTTCCCTTGCCGCAGCATCCTATCTTGCTCAAGCAGGACATCAAGTTAGTCTCTTTGAAAAAAACAGCACCTTGGGGGGACGTGCTCGTCAGCTAAAAAGAGAAGGATTTACCTTTGACATGGGCCCGTCTTGGTATTGGATGCCCGATGTTTTTGAATCTTTCTTTAATGATTTTGGAAAATCTGCTGCAGATTACTACCACTTAGAACGATTGGATCCTGGCTATCAAGTTTATTTTGGCCCTCAAGAGAGCATCAACATTAGTGCTTCCTTAGAGGAAATCTGCAAGACCTTTGAGTCTCATGAAAAAGGCAGTGGCCTAAAACTTCAGAAATTTATCAAAAAGGCTCAAGAGCATTATGACATTGCTATTAAAGATCTAGTCTATAGACCCGGACTCTCACCCTTGGAATTGGTCACCCCAACAACCATTAAAAAATTACGTTATTTCATTTCCACCATTAAAAAAGAAGTAACACGCGAATTTAAAAACCCCAAGCTACAGCAACTCTTGCAGTTTCCGGTTCTCTTTTTAGGAGCAAAACCCTCTCAAACCCCTGCATTTTATAATTTTATGAATTATGCAGACTTTGGCTTAGGCACTTGGCATCCCGATGGCGGCATGTATAAAATTGTGGAAGGCATGGTGGCCTTGGCTCGCTCTTTAGGGGTCAAAATGCACACAGATAGTACCGTGGAAGCGATAGAAGTAGATACAGCTAATTATGCAAAAGGAATAGTCGTTAACGGTACCTTTGAGGCCGCCGATATTGTGTTAGCGGGAGCCGATTATCACCATGCAGAAACTTTACTCCCTCCCAAACACAGACAATATAGTGAGGCCTATTGGCAAAAAAAGGTCTTTGCCCCTTCTTCTCTTTTATTTTATGTGGGACTCAATAAAAAAGTGAAAAACGTTTCCCACCACACCCTTTTCTTTGACGTTGATTTTGATGCGCATGCCAAAGCCATTTATGATGACCCCAAGTGGCCAGAAGCTCCGCTCTTTTACGTAAACTTTCCTTCTCTCACCGATCCTTCTATGGCTCCCCAAGGAAAAGAAGCTTGTTTTATTTTAATTCCCCTAGCCCCAGGCATTGAAGATCATCAAAATTTGCGGGAACGCTATTTTGATAAAGTCATCAAACGACTGGAAACACTCACCCAACAAAAAATTAGACCCGATGTGCTGTTTCATGAATCTTTTTGTTTAACCGAATTTGTGGAAGCCTATAATTCCTTTAAAGGCAATGCCTATGGTATGGCTAACACGCTGCTTCAAACGGCTTTTTTACGACCAAAATTGAAAAGTAAAAAGGTTAACAATCTCTATTTTACAGGGCAATTAACCGTTCCAGGACCTGGTGTTCCACCGGCTTTGATCTCAGGAAAATTAGTGGCAGATTTAATTCAAAAAGGCTAATCCTTTTTATTGATGACCCAATAAATAAGCTCAATTTCGCTGTCGCGAACAGCAATAACAGAATCCAATATTTTTTCGCCATTCACAAGTTGTGCCTTGTAATCATCTAATTGTTCAAAGAGGGTATAATTCCACAAGTGAAGACGCTTGTATAAATTATATTTTAAGAACTTGTCTTGTTGCACATATTTTCGGTTGCTTTTCCAAAAACTGATGGATTCTAAATCGACATAGTCCAAATCAAAAACCCATTTGCTGTTAACTCTTTGGTTAAATTGATCAATGAATTTTTGTTCTTCAATACTGGTGTTTTCGATCAAATATTTCAAGTTTGAGCCGTCATAAATATCAGTCATCATTCTGCCCACTACATCATCTAGGAGTCGAAACGTACCGTCTAGCTTAATGGCATCATAGGTCACCCGGGGAGGGTTGAAAGGATTTCTGTTAGAATAAAGATCAAAAGGCAATACATAAGTAGAATCTTCAAACCATTCTATAAAAACGTTTTCATTATTTTCATTCCAACGACGATATTGGTTTAAAAAGATTTCATTGGCGATCATGATATTCTCTTTATAATCATCGGTATAGGCAATCATGGCGCTTATCTCATTTTTGAGATTGTTTAGGTTTTCTATGCTATCTTCTCGCTCTTCAGATTCGCCCCATTGCTGCTCCACCCCAAAAGACAGAAGTATACCAAAAAAAATTACGGCAAATTCAACTATCGATTTTTTAAGTCGATCATAAAAATCACGAATATCAAAACGATCCCCTAAAGTGATCAACCGCAAGAACCAATTTAATTCTTCTTTTCTTTTACCCTTTTCAGTCATATTAATAGTAGATAATGAGTTATTTGTGCCCCTCTAAATTATAAAAATTTATTGGGACTCTCCAAAGGGCGTTTTGGAATCAAAAAGTGAGAAAAGAAGGGAGGCCAGTTGGCTTTCAAATTCTTGTAGTTCTGCTGTAGAAAAACCAATCCACTTTTTTTGATTTCCCTTACCTAATTGAGCTGGAAGAAAGCGGTTGGAAAATGTTTTAAAAGGAATAATGCCGGCGCAAACAATGTGGTCTTTCCATTCTGGTGGGAGCATATATCCATAGAGCAGCACCTGAAAAAGAGGGCTTTTTTTGGGGTCTTCTAAAAGGCTTGACCAAGAGGCTATCTCGAGGCTGGAAGGGGTCACCGTTCCGGTTTTATAATCCACAATGCGCAAAACACCATCACATTGGTCAATACGGTCTACATGGCCTTTCAATTTGATTTTAGTTTGGCTGTTGGCGATAGCAATTTCTCCACTCACTTCTTTTTCTAGCGCTAGAATTTTTAACACCTGACCCTCTGCTACTGCTTTTTGCTCTTCTTTTAAAAAATGTTCAAGAAGTTTTTTCATGGACTCGAAAAGAAGAAAATTTTTTCCTTTGATTTGATAGGCACTGCCAAATTCTTGTTGAAAGTGTTCCAGCAAGAGAGGAGCCACATTTTTAATGAGGGGGTCATAATTTTCAACCCGAAGTTCTTGTTGAACAAAGGGTGCGTATAGTGTTTCCAAAACAGCGTGCATCAAGGTTCCTTTTTCATTTGCTTGGAGTGTTTTCTCTATAGGCTGTTGGGGCTCAATTTTGAGTATGTAGCGTTCATAAAATTGATAGGAATCACGCCAAAAAGTGGTGAGCGAAGAGGGAGAAAATCCACTTTTGGCCAGTTGATTAAGTTGTGTTAAAATTTCAGGGGTTTTAGCAACGGGAGTTCGCTGAACCGGTTGCCATTTTACCGCTATTTGAGGTTGTTTTTTTTGCAGCTTATGTTGGGGCATCTTGAGGTATTCTAATTGATAAAGGAAGCGGCTTTTTTCGCCTCCGTAGAGTCCTTCTGGGGTGGCGTTATAGAGTAAATAGATTTTTTTGGCTCGTTGAAGCAAACGAAAAAAGTGATAGGAATAGAGATAATCTTGTTCAATAAAGGTGGGCATGCCAAATTGCTTTTTTACCGAAAAAGGAATCCAGCTAAAGGTTGCCTTTCCCGCTGGCAAAATACCTTCATTGACATTGGTAATGATGAGCGTTTCAAAATCTAACAAACGTGTTTCGAGAAGCCCCATAATTTGCAACCCTTCTAGTGGATTTCCAGCAAAGGAAATTTTATGCTGTTGGAGAAGCTTGTCATAAAACAAACGTAAGGTGGCCATTGTGGTAACAAAAGGATAAGACGCTACCAAGGGTTGCAACGCGTTAAAAAGATCGTGCATTTTTTCAAAACAGCTAGCCTCGAGCCTATCGTCTCCTAGTTTTTTCCAATAGGCGGCAAATAAAACACTGATGTCGGCGGCCCGAACAATAAATTCTGAAACGGTTGTAAAGGGGGCAAACAGTAGGGAGAGGAGCGGGTGACTTGTTGCAATTGCTTTTTCAATTTCACGATAGGCAATTTGAAATTGCTTCTGTTTTCTAAAAGTTTGCATTAAGCCTCGCATCTCTATTTGATGCACCTCCAAAAGAGATTGACATTGAGCGGTTGCCAATAGATTTTGCAATTGATAAAAATCGAGCTGATCTGAATTGCTGTTTTCGTGAAGCTTCATAAAAGACCCAAAAAATGTTGCTGCAGCGGTTTGTTCTAAGGGCAATCCCATGGTCACGTTCCATTCGCTCGTGTTGGGATCTAGTGCTGAAAGTGTGGGGCGTAACAAAGATTCTTCTCCCAAAACCAAGGCAGTAGATCCATTGGCAGGCTGAGCCAAAATTTGGGCTGCATATTGTGCTTGGGCAATGTTTTTAGGAAGCCCAACTAATTCAATGGATTTTTCTTCTTTAAAGGTTGTTTCCCATTGGGGAGGTTTTTCTTTTTTCAATACGGGCCAGGTATTGAAATACTGCCGAATAAAATGGCCTGCAGGGTGTTCTCCATCTTCATAAAAAGTAGCGTCTATATCCCAAATTATAGTGGCTTGTTGTTGGGCTAAAAATTCTTGAAATAAAAATTCTTCTGCCTTGTTAAGGGCATTAAAGCCAATGAAATAGTGATGCTTATCATGGGCTTGAAAATAGTGCTCTATATTGGCAACAGCTTCTCTATAGCGCATACCGGTGTAGCCCTGTTCTTCTTCCAAAAGGGCACGGTAGAGTTTTTTATAGAGTGTTGGCAGCAGCTTATTAAAATGCAAAAAATGTTTTAATAGATCTTGTTGGGATAGTGATTCGGCAGTCCATGACTCAAGGGCTCTATAGTCTTCTAGCGCTTTAAAGAGGGCATTGGTCTCCACTAAATTGGCATCCATTTCATTAAATTCATGCAAAATCACTTCGCCCCATCCTAAATATTGATCAAAACTTTCTTGCTTTTTGGGTGCTACGTTTTGTCTGTAGATATCATAAAACTGCAGAAGTAATGCTGCACTATCCCTTTTTTTTAAGCCTGAAAGTTCTTCAATAAAATTTTCTATAGAACAAATTTCAGGAGCTAGGTGAGGACGGTTTAACTTCGCTTTTAAGGCTTCCTTGAGAAAAAGAATGGCTCTGTTAGAAGGAACAATAATTTTGAGCGTATCAAAGCCCCTTTTAGAGTCTATAATTTGTGTTGCTGCATGGGCTAAAAATGTGTGCATTTTTAAAAATAAAAAATCGCCCCGAATATCGAGGCTATTTTATTCAAGGAAAAAAAACTTTATTTAACAATTATAAACTCAACACGTCTATTGTAGGCTTTTCCTTGGTCAGAATCATTTGATCGGGCTGGCTCTGCTTCACCACAACCAACGGTTTCCAAACGACTAGGATCAATATTTTTGATAATTAAATAATTTTTCGCTGCAAGGGCTCTGCGTTCTGACAACTCTTGGTTGTAGGTGTCTGAAGCTCTACTATCCGTATGTCCTTTGATTTTTAAATTAAAGGAAGGAAAGTCGTGTAAAATTCGAGCCACTTCATTTAAGGTTAAAAGAGACTCATATTTTAAGGTAGCTTTATCCGTATCAAAGAAAATTATCTTGATTTCATAAACGTCCCAGGAATCAGGATCTCTAGGCCCTTCTTGTTCTTTGACTTCTTCTGGGCAACCCTTATTTTCTGGTGTACCTACTCGATCTACACAAGCGTCTAAAGCATCTTCTATGCCATCGCCATCACTATCAGGTCAACCTTTAAATTCTTCAATACCCCAAAGCTCAGGACATACATCTTTGCTATCTGGAATACCGTCTTCATCGGTATCAGGACAGCCATTAAGTTGGGCTAAACCAGGCACTTCTGGACATTGGTCTACTCGATTGACCACACCATCATTGTCATTATCTCTATTGCCAAATCGATACGCAACACTCACATGATGTTGAAAATGTTTGATGCCATAGGTCTCTCCCGTATTTCGAAAAAGAGAACCCAAAACAACACCCGTTCTTTTTTCTTCTCCAAACCAATATTCGATACCCGCTCCAAGATTAAAATAGCCAGCTCCAACAGCATCAAAAATGGCATAGCCTCCCCCTAATTCAAAATAGGGAGCAAAATGATCGGTTTTTAATAGTTGATTCCAATTGTATTTAATAATGCCATCTGCATTATAATAGGGGTCCTCGGCCGATTGATTTCCATACTTGGTAATAGTATTATAACTAGCTCTTCCTCCAAAGGAGAATCCTTTTCCTAAAAACTTGGTCACTTGTAACATGCCAGGAGTAGTTCCTAAATTCCAATGGTCTTGCACGTTGAAAAAATCTTCAAAGAGGGTGCCATATTTAGAAACCCCTGTTGGATAAACATCAATAACGTTAATTCCTAAAGAAACTTGCCAAGGATGGGCTTCATTTTGCGCTTCGCAAAACGCAAAAGTCAAACAAAAAATGTAAGTAAATAAAGTAGAAATAAATGTAGTTTTCATTCTTATGGTTAAACTTGGGGTTAAACAAAATTTACGGAGTCTTCTAAAAGCTCTTAATCACAAAGTTATATCTTTTTTATGATTTAATCTAATTCTTTGACTATCAATTCGTTTTGGGTGTAGACCAGGAATTTTTTAATTTTTTGACTCCCCATTGCCTGAAGTGCCTTTTCATAGGCAAGCATTTGTAACGCATCTTCATTTTTGGGTGTGCCTGTTTTATAATCTATTAAGGCTGCATGATCAGCATGCACCACCAATCGATCGGGTCGTAAGGTACGTTCTTGAGGCACTAAAATTTCGTGTTCGCAATAAACAGTTGCCTTCGTGTTATAATAGTTTTTTAATTGAGGATGGTTAATCATTTCCTCCATGAGGGCAGTATAATACTGTCGATTTGAAGCCCTAGGGGCTCCTTGTAATAAGGGCTCTTCAGCCACAATTTTTTCAGGAGTAGCACGATCAATTTTTTCCATCAACCGGTGCAAAAGCAGGCCTTCTTGGCGAGCCTCTAGCCCGGCAACAGACCCCTCATTATTCGTAAGTATGAGCTTCTCTACCCAATTGAGATTGCCCTGAAGCTGTAGCGCTTCCTCTTCCTTCTTACTTTCGCTTTCTGAGGCTTTTGCGCTAGAGTCTCCCCAGCAAAAAACACTGTGGTCTTCTACTGCTTTGCCTTTTTGTAGTGCATATTGTTTCAACAAATGGGCATAGGTTAACGTTTTCTCATCGCTATTTGTGGTGAGTATATAAAGGCGTTCTTTTGCTCGGGTTAGAGCAACATAGAGCACATTGAGAGCGTCGGCTTCTTGTGCTTGTTGTTGCGCTTGAAAAAAGCTAATGCCTTCGGGTCCAAACTCTTGAATCTTTTGAGAAAAAGAAATCCACGCCCAAGGAAGCTTAGAATAGGGTTCTTCACGGAGAGGAAACCATATTGGAAAAGCGCGCTTGCTATGCAACTCTTTGTCTAAGAAAGGAAGTATTACCACCGAAAATTCCAAGCCCTTTGCTTTGTGAATAGTCATAATTTGCACTGCATTTTCTCCTTCGGGTTGTGCTATTTTTAGGCTTGCTGACTCTTGCTCCCAATGGGTTAAAAAACCCGTTTTAGTACCGCCCTTTTGTAAGGAAAATTCAAAAGTATAGTCTAAAAAATAAAGCATAAAGGCATCTTGCCTTTGTAAAAAAGAAAAGCTAGAAAGCGCATAAAGTATTGCTTCATAGAGCGATAGCTTTTGAAAGGTTTTGAGTTTGAAGGTGCTTTCAAATTGTTGGTTGAGCAACTCAAAAAAACCATAAGTTGACTGGCTTAAACAAGTGTTGGCAAAGGAATGATAGTCTTCCATTTCCCCAGGGCCATAATGCCAAACATAGTCAAGCAGTCCTTTTTGCAAGTGCTTTTCTTGTGGACTTTGCTCCAATTGCAAAAGCTGAATGAGAAATTGAACATTGGCTGCCTCAGCTAAGTAAAGAGTTTCTTGAGACAAAAAAGGAATGTTATTGGCTAAAAGAGCAGCCCCCATTTCTTTCGCTTGCTCTCCGGTGCGAACCAAAATGGCCATATCTTCATAGGTATATCCCGCCTCGGAAGCTTCCCGAATATGAGCAAGGGTTTTTGACACATATTCAGGCAGGGCTTCTGCTTTTGTAAGTCCCTTTGGCAAAAAGGACAAACTCACCATTCCGCCTTTTTTTGAAGTAGGCAATTGTGGTGCGCTTTCTTCAAAAAGTCTTTTTAAGGAGGGAGAGGACAAACTATTTAAAATTGACTTAAAAAAATCGTTGTTAAAATGAATTAATTGGTCACAACTTCTATAATTATGTTGAAGACTACTCACCAAGGGGTCAATTTGAAAGGGTGATTTACCGTATAAGAGGTTTAAAAATTGTTGGTTGTTTCCGCCCCGCCACCGATAGATGGCTTGTTTGGGGTCTCCCACCAAAAAAAGGGAACCTCGTTCTCCCGTTGAAGTCTCACTTTCTAAAGCATTGCCCACCAATGGAATCAAGTTTTCCCATTGCAGCACCGAGGTGTCTTGAAATTCATCAATGAAAAAATGGCGGTATTGAGCCCCTAATCGTTCATAAATAAAAGGAACGGGTTGCTCTTGTACAATTTTGCTTATGCGAGAGTTGAATTGCCCTAATAACATCATTTGATTTTCTTGTTGCAAATCATTTAGGCGTTGTTCCATTTCTCGCAAGAGCGCCATGGGTGTCCATTGTTTTATGATGGCTTGCGACAATAACCATTGGCCAATCAAACGGCGGGTGTTTTCAAATTGGGTTGTGAAATAAGAACGTAAATCTTCGATTGTTGCTACAGCGGCGGGAGGTGTGGTTTTTTTGTACAAGGGTTTTTCCCCCAGAAGAGCCTGCTCAAGTTGGTTTTTAAAGCGGCCTTCAAATTGCTTTTCAGAAATCTTTTTGAAATGATTATAGAAGGTTTTTTTAAAAAAATCATCAGGTGTTAATCCTTGCTGTTCAATTTCTCTCAAGGTTTCTTCTGCTAAAGTCACCAATTGCTGTTCCAAGGAGACTGAAAGGGTTACAAAATGAGTTTTTAAAGCACCCCAAACCGATTTGTCCATTTGTTGCAGGGTTTCCACGGCTTGTCTATCATTTTCTTTGAGTAAACTTTCCGCCATTTCCATTAGTTCCTTTTCCACATCCCAGTTTTTATCCTGTGACATTTTAAACTCACTGAACGTTAAGAGCATTTGTGTTAGGGAGTCATTAGTGCCTATTTCATCCATTAACTTATGGACCATTTCAAGGAGTACTTCTTTTTGTTGAAGCACCACCTCAAATTGATGAGGCAAGTGAAGGTCTTTTGCAAACGTGCGCACAATGCTATAGGTTAATTTATCTAGCGTGATGACCTCAAAACGGCCATAATCTTTGAAAATTTTGCGCAGTACCAAAAGACTTTTGGCTTGTAATTGCTCTTGATTTAGAGGTAGTTCTTTCAACAAAGCCTCGCACATGGCTACTTCTGTTTTAGGATTATGGGCAAGGGACCACAGCATTTTAAGGATACGCCCCTTCATTTCTGCCACGGCTTTGTTGGTAAAGGTTAGGGCCAAAATATGTTGGAATGCAGGCGGTTGGTTGGCACTTAAAAGCAATAGTAAATATTGCTTGACTAAAGCAAAGGTTTTTCCTGCTCCCGCTGCTGCATTAATAATTTTAAAAGAATGGCTTTCCATGGGCTGCATCACTGCTTAAAAGTAAGAGTTTTGTTAAGTTCTTCGAGAATTGAAAAAAGAAATTTTACATTTGTTTCAAACTAAAAAAATTAAACTATGGCTTTTACACTACCCGAATTAGCATATCCCTATGATGCTCTAGAACCCTACATAGATGCACGCACTATGGAAATTCACCACAGCAAACACCACAATGGCTACACTACTAATCTCAATGTCGCTATTGAAGGCACTCCTCTAGAAGGAAAATCGATTGAAGACATTCTCACTTCTTTGGACCTAAACCAAAAAGCAGTTCGTAACAACGGGGGTGGATTCTACAATCATTCACTCTTTTGGAATATCCTATCTCCACAAGGAGGTGGCACTCCTCAAGGCGATTTAGCCACTGCCATAGACCAAGCTTTTGGCTCTTATGAAGGGTTTAAAGAAGCGTTCTCTAAAGCTGCTGCCACGCAGTTTGGATCTGGTTGGGCCTGGCTTTGTGTGCACCCTGGTGGAAAAGTAGACGTTTGCGCCACTGCCAATCAAGACAACCCTCTCATGCCTGGCATTGGGTGTGGTGGCACACCCATTTTAGGTATAGATGTTTGGGAACATGCCTATTATCTCAACTACCAAAATAGAAGACCGGATTATATCAATGCTTTTTTTAATGTTATTGATTGGAATGCTGTTGCAACTCGATTTGAAACACACCGCTAGATCTTTATAGACACTTTTTAAGAAAAGGGCCTAGCGCCCTTTTTTTTATGGGGTTAAAAATAAAAAGGGGGAATAAATTCCCCCTTTTTGCCCCAAATCTTACCATGAACTTAACCTACTTATGTTCTGGTGATATAAAAGTAGAACAAACCGTTAGAGGAAATTGAAAATATCGTTTAAAGGACTTTAATTGGGATGAAGTGAATTTGTGTTCCACTGAAATGGAACCAAATAAAAAGGGGGAATAAATTCCCCCTTTTTGCCCCAAATCTTACCATGAACTTAACCTACTTATGTTCTGGTGCTGTAAATATCTAATTGCTTTTTAGCGCAGGATTAATTAGCCGATGAAATGCAAATTATATCGTTAAAGTGTTAATAAGCGCGTTCTGCTTTCCCTTCATAGAAATTCATAAAGGCTCTATTCACCACTCTATGCCCCCCCGAGGTAGGATAGTTTCCTGTAAAATACCAATCGCCTAAATTCTTAGGACAAGCAAGGTGAAGATTATCTACACTTTGAAACAATACCTCAACGGCGGCATTTACCCCATCCGATTTTAGCATTTCGGCAATTTTTTCTGAAATGATATCATCTGAGAAGGGAGCATAAATTTCTTTAACATGATTAGGTGGCGTTTGCTCTTGAGCTTCAAAACTAGCCACACATTTTTGATAGACTTGATTAATCACATCACTATAGGTTCCCTTGTCCCGATGCAAGGCCAAAGCTGCCCTAAAGGCAATAAACTCTTCTAATCGGGCCATATCAATGCCATAGCAATCTGGATATCGAATTTGAGGGGCGCTTGATACTATCACAATTTTTTTAGGGCCAAGGCGGTCAAGCATTTTAAGAATACTCTTTTGCAGGGTTGTGCCCCGCACAATACTATCGTCAATAATAACTAGGTTATCGGTGGGTTTCACCACCCCATAGGTCACATCATAGACATGGGCCACTAAATCGTCTCGGTTGCTGTCTTCTGTTATAAAGGTGCGTAACTTGGCATCTTTTATGGCAATTTTTTCAATACGGGGTCTGAGCCAAAGTAGCTCTTCTATTCTTGCAATAGCCTCTTTTGAATTTGTTTTGAGATCAGCGGCCATGGTTTTGCTTAAATAGTCTTGAACAGCTCCAATTATGCCATAAAAAGAGGTCTCAGCCGTATTGGGAATAAAGGAAAAAACGGTGTTTTTTAAATCCCCATCGATAGCCTTTTTTACATCGGGAAAAAGTAAACTGCCTAATTTTTTACGTTCTTCATAAATTTCGGAATCACCTCCTCTAGAGAAATAAATTCGTTCAAAAGAACAGGCTTTGTGTTCTCCGGGCTCTATGATTTTTGTGATATTAAAAGCTCCGTTTTTCTTAATGATGATGGCATGTCCCGGCGGTAATTCGTGAACAGCTCCAACCTTCACATTAAAAACAGTTTGAATGACAGGACGTTCAGAAGTAACCACTACCACTTCATCGTCTTCATAATAATAGGCGGGTCTAATTCCATTGGGGTCTCGCAACACAAAAGCATCTCCATGCCCTAATAATCCGGCCATGGCATAGCCACCATCCCAATTTTTTGATGCTTTTCGCAATACTTTCGAAACCTTCAAGCGCTCTGCAATTATGGGTGAAGCATCAGCTTTTGAAACGCCTTCATGTTTCAGTGTTTTATAGATTTTTCGAACAGCATCGTCTAAAAAGTGGCCAATTTTTTCCATTACTGTAATGGTATCAGCTCGTTCTTTGGGGTGCTGTCCAAGAGCAATTAAATTGGAAAATAATTCGTTAACATTGGTCATGTTAAAGTTTCCTGCAACAATAAGGTTGCGGTGCATCCAATTGTTTTGTCTTAAAAAGGGGTGAACGCTTTCTAGGTTGTTTTTGCCAAAGGTGCCATAGCGCACATGACCCAGCATGAGTTCCCCCAAATAGGGTACAGCTTGCTTTAGCTTTTCCGGATCATAGAGCAGTTCGGGTTGCTCCTTGAGCGTTTCATTTATTCTTTCGTTAATGATTGAAAAAATATCTTGTATGGGCTGTTGTTTGGCAGACCGTACACGACTAATATAACGTTGCCCAGGCTGCATATTGAATTTGATGCTGGCAAACCCAGCCCCATCTTGTCCTCTGTTGTGCTGCTTTTCCATCAACAAATACATTTTGTTGATGCCATAGAGCGAGCTTCCATATTTTTCTTTGTAGTAGGAAAGTGGCTGCTTTAATCTAAGCAAGGCAATTCCACACTCGTGTTTTATGGCGTCACTCATGCCACAAAGTTAAGGCAATTCAATTTCATATTCTGTTAAATTCTTAAAGGTTCTTATGCGATGGGCAAACGTGTTAAAATCTAAGTCTTGTAAACTTTGAACCCCAAATTTGGCTACCGTTATAGAAGCCATAGCAGAACCATATATTAAGGCAGTTTTCACGTTGCTATAGTCTACCTCTTGTTGCTGAGCCAAATAGCCCACCACACCCCCTATAAAAGAGTCGCCAGCACCGGTAGGATCAAAGACTTCTTCTAGGGGAAGAGCCGGAGCACAAAACACTTCTTTTTCGTGGAATAATAAAGCGCCGTGTTCTCCTTTTTTTATAATCACAAAGCGAGGGCCCATGGCTTGAATTTTTTGGGCCGCTTGAACTAAAGAATGACAATCTGTGAGCATTCTAGCTTCTTCGTCATTGATGGAGATAATATCTGTTTTAGAAATGATTTCTTCTAAGGGTTTGCGATAGTCTGCTATCCAAAAATTCATGGTGTCTAAAACCACCAAATCGGGTTTTTGATCCATTTGATTGAGGGTGGCTAATTGCAAATTCGGATCTAAATTGCCCAACATTAAAATGGAGGCATCTTTAAATTGATCTGGCACTACAGGATTGAATTTTGTAATGACATTCAATTGGGTTTCAAGGGTGGTTCGGGTGTTGAGATCATTGTGGTAGCGTCCTTTCCAAAAAAAGGTTTTTTCAGTTGGGTGTTCTTCCACTCCACTCAAGTCCAAGCCTTTTTGGGCGAGCATTTCCAAATGCTTTTTTTCAAAATCATGCCCCACCACAGATACCAGTCCACATTGGTTTTTAAAATGCGTAGTGGCTAAGCCAATGTAGGTCGCACAACCGCCTAAAATTTTACCTGATTTGTCAAATGGAGTTTCAATTGCATCGTAGGCAATGGTGCCTAAGACCAAAATTTTATTGTTCATAGGGCAAAAATAAAAAACCTTTTTGTGGTTCTCTTCACTTTCAAAAATTTATTCTCAACTACGTCCATCCTCTTTAACTCTTTTGTTGTTCTTTTTCAAGGGCTTCATAATAGCTATCTTCTAGCAGCCCTTTCTTTTTGTAGGCCGCCACAGCCAATTGATCGCAACGTTCATTTTGAGGGTGTTTGTTATGGCCTTTTACCCATTGAAAATGCACCTCGTGCTTTCTGTAAATTTTTAAAAACCGTTGCCAGAGATCTACATTTTTTTTACCCTTAAACTTTTTTTCTTCCCAACCAAAAACCCACCCTTTATTAACGGCATCTACCACATATTTAGAGTCTGAATAAACCACCACCGTGAGGGGTTGCTTTTTGAGAAGTTCGAGCCCAACAATTACGGCCAACAATTCCATTCTATTATTGGTGGTTCTGCGAAACCCCTGCGACCATTCTTTAGCATAGTTATTGCCCTCCCAAACCAATAGGATGCCATAGCCACCCGGACCAGGGTTACCACTTGCGGCACCGTCTGTATATAGATATACATTATTCTTCATCTTGCTGAGAATCGAAAAGAAGTTGTTCAATTATTTTAGGAAAGTGTTTGTATTCCAGCGCCTGCACTTTTTGGGCAATGGTTTGCGGGGTGTCTTCTAGGGTTAAGGTTACACGAGCCTGAAACAAGAGCTGCCCCTCGTCATAGTGAGAGTTAACATAGTGAATGCTAATGCCTGATTCTGTTTCCTTATTCTGTTTTACGGCCTTGTGAACCTGAAGGCCATACATGCCTTTGCCACCATATTTTGGCAATAAGGCCGGATGAATGTTGATTATTTTATCGGGAAAAGCGGCAACCATAGCCTCTGGGATTTTTAATAAAAAGCCCGCCAGCACAATCAAATCAGGTTGATATTTTTTTACTTTTTGAAGCACCTGGCCCTCTTGTAAGTCTGTTTTAGTAAAACAATAAGCCTCAATTTTAAAGGGTTTGATGCGCTCCCAAACATAGGCCTCTTCTTTATTGCCGGCTACCAAAACGATTTGAATTCGATCATCTTGTTGAAAATATTCACATATATTTTGAACATTAGTGCCGCTGCCAGAAGCAAAAAGGATGAGTCTCTTGGGTTGAGAAGCCATATTTTTTAATATATTAGACTAGATATTTAACATTTCCTTTAAAGGATATAAGACAAATTAAAACTATTATTGTTTAAGCAATAAAGCGTTATCGTATAAAGTTTTTTATTTTTGTCCACATTTAAATTTAAATCTTAATTGACTATGTCAGACATTACCGCAAGAGTCAAAGCCATTATTGTTGATAAACTAGGCGTTGACGAAAATGAAGTAGTTCCAGAAGCAAGTTTCACCAATGATTTAGGTGCTGATTCACTTGACACGGTGGAGCTAATTATGGAATTTGAAAAAGAATTTGACATTCAAATTCCTGATGACCAAGCTGAGAACATAGCAACGGTAGAACAAGCTATTCAATTTATTGAACAAGCAGAATAATTTTGTGCCATGACACCAAGACGTGTAGTTGTTACCGGATTGGGCGCACTCACTCCTATTGGTAATACCCTCCCATCCTACTGGGAGGGTTTACTTTCTGGAACAAGCGGTGCCGCACCTATTACCTATTTTGATACCACCCATTATAAAACACAATTTGCTTGCGAAGTCAAAGGGTTTAACGTTCAAGACCATATTGACCGAAAAGAGGCCCGTAAAATGGACCGTTTCACTCAATATGCAATGGTCACTACTGCCGAAGCACTTAAAGATGCTCAAATTGATTTAGATCGCCTGCAAAAAGAACGTGTAGGTGTTATTTGGGGAGCTGGTATAGGCGGATTGGAAACCTTCCAAGATGAAGTTCTAGGTCTTGCTGCTAATGATGGCAAACCCCGCTTCAACCCTTTTTTCATTCCTAAAATGATTGCCGATATTGCCCCGGGTCTTATTTCAATTAAATATGGCTTTGCAGGCCCTAATTTTGCTACCGTTTCTGCTTGTGCTTCATCGTCTAATGCCATGATTGATTCTTTGAATTATATTCGACTTGGCTATGCCGATATGATTGTTACAGGGGGTTCGGAAGCTGCCGTGACCAAAGCCGGAATTGGTGGGTTTAATGCCCTCCATGCCCTTTCCACTCGAAATGATGATCCTAAAACAGCCTCTCGCCCCTTTGATAAAGACCGCGACGGATTTGTTCTAGGAGAAGGCTCTGGCACTTTAATTTTTGAAAGTTTAGACCACGCTTTGGAAAGAGGCGCTAAAATATATGCTGAAGTTGTAGGCGGTGGCCTTTCTGCAGATGCCTATCATATGACCGCACCTCATCCTGAAGGAACAGGGGCTAAAAATGTGATGATTAATGCTCTAGCGAACGCTGGTCTCAAACCCGAAGCGGTTGACACCATCAACATGCATGGAACCTCAACTCCACTAGGAGATGTTGCCGAATCCAAGGCCATTCTCTCTGTGTTTGGAGAACACACCTACAACATGAACATCAATTCAACCAAATCTATGACCGGTCATTTGTTGGGAGCGGCTGGAGCTGTGGAGGCCATCTCTTCCATTCTCTCCATTAAACATGGCATTGTTCCGCCCACCATTAACCATCAAACCCCCGACGAAGAAATAGACCCTAAAATTGACTTCACCTTCAATGCACCCAAAAAAAGAGCCGTAAACGTGGCGCTTTCCAATACCTTTGGATTTGGGGGACATAATGCCTGTTTACTATTTAAAAAATATGAATAAACCCTCTAAACGGTGAAATTTTTATCTCACATATTGACTCCCCGAATGGCAACATCCGGGGAGTTTTTTATGCAGTTAAAACAGCAATTGGGCATTCAGGTCAAAAACAAAGCTATTTATGAACGAGCCTTTATTCATCCTTCTTTAAACCAGAAAGATGATACTGGAACCAGAATTAATTTTGAACGGCTCGAATTTTTAGGAGATGCCTTGCTCAATGCTGTGGTGGCCTCCTATCTTTTTGAAAAATATCCGAGAGCTAATGAGGGAAAATTAACACAAATGCGCGCTCAAATTGTGAGTCGGGAACAACTTAACCGCATTGGTAAAAAACTCAATTTGGTGCAATGGATGCAAACCCGGCACAACCAACACAATTTTGGAGAAGATGTGCATGGCAATTTGTTAGAATCGCTTTTGGGTGCCCTTTTTGTAGACAAAGGCTATGAAAAAAGCAAACACTTTGTGCTCACTAGAATTATTGAAGCCAATATTGATCTTGAAGCCTTAGACAATCAGGTTCTTAGCTACAAAAGTGCCGTGATTGAATGGGCTCAGAAAAACAAAAAAGAATATCGCTTTGAAACTAAAGAGGATGAGGGCTTAGACCCTAAAGCGAACTACAGTTCGGTGTTCTTCATTAACGAAAAACAAATTGCTAAAGCAAGCGATATCTCCAAGAAAAAAGCCGAAGAAAAAGTGGCTAAAAGAGGCTATAATGCTTTAAAAATCAAACCCCCTTTCTCATGACTAAAACCCACAAAACCTATCAGCTTTCCTTAGACGAACTGCATGACACTTATTACTTAGAGGGTATTTGCAGCACACTAGAGGGGTTTGAACTCGCCTTTTATCTCAATCAGAATGCCGGCAGCTTTTTTTGTAGAGCACCCGAAGATATTGATTTTCCAACTGCTAATGCATTTTTTAGTCGTTTCATCTGGGAGTCTGAAGCCGAAGGAAGGGTGGCTGAGTTTTATGCCAATAAATATCAAGCCGTTTTGCCTTCGAGTCAAAATTTAAACGACACTTTATTTGACACCCCCAATCTAAAAGAAGTATATTTATTGCCAGAATTTAAACAACTTGATTTTGTTCTGAAAGTAAATGATTTAATGCGGCTTGAAAACATAAAATCTGTTCTTCATGATCTTTCTTCTGTTTCATTGCACTACACCATTGAACTCAATAAAATTAAAAACCAAATGAATTTAATATTTGATTGATGAATCCTATCAAAAAAACTAAAATTGTAGCCACCCTTGGGCCCGCTTGTGACGACCAAAAAATTATTGAAAAAATGATTTTGGCGGGTGTAAATGTTTTTCGCATCAACTTTTCACATGCTAACTATGAGGAAGTTACAGAGCGAATCAAAAGAATTCGCCAAGCCGATAAAAAATTAAACACACAAAGTGCCATTTTAGCTGATTTGCAAGGCCCAAAACTCAGAGTAGGCAAAATGCAAGAGGGGACCGTAGTTGCCCCCAATGATCAAGTTGTTTTTTCTACCAAGGAACCTTTTGTGGGCAACGCCCAAAAGGCCTATATGAACTATAAACAATTTCCAAAAGATGTGACCCCTGGAGAAAAAATTCTTTTGGATGACGGAAAACTAATTTTTGAAGTGGTGGCTACAGATAAAAAAACAGAAGTAATCACCAAAGTGCTTCAGGGAGGCGAATTCAAATCCAATAAAGGGGTTAACCTCCCCAATACCAACATTTCTTTACCTGCCCTCACAGAAAAGGACATAAAAGATGCTGAATTTATTTTTACACAAGATGTAGACTGGATTGCGCTGTCTTTTGTGCGGCACAGTGAAGATGTAATGATGTTGAAAGATTTAATGAAAAAGCACTTAGAGGTGCCAATTCCCATTATTTCGAAAATTGAAAAGCCTGAAGCTATTGAAAATATCGATAAAATTATTGCCTATAGCGAAGGATTAATGGTGGCTCGAGGAGATTTAGGTGTGGAAGTGCCTGTGGCAGAAGTGCCTTTATTACAAAAAGAATTGGTGGTGCTTTCTAAAAAAGCACGCATTCCTATCATTATTGCCACTCAAATGATGGAAACCATGATTGATAGTCTCACCCCTACACGTGCAGAGGTAAACGATGTGGCCAACTCCGTAATGGATGGTGCCGACGCCGTTATGCTGTCTGGCGAAACCTCAGTAGGAAAATATCCTGTAGAAGTAATTGAAACCGTTGCTTCTATTGTGATGCAAGTTGAGAATTCCAACCGGGTGCATGTTCCTCAAGATCCACCCAACATCAGAACTAAAAGATTCATCACCAAATCGGTGTGCTTTCACGCGGCTCAAATTGCTAATGATATTCAGGCCAAAGCTATTTGTACGCTTACCAATAGCGGCTATACAGCCTATCAAATTTCGGCATGGAGGCCAATGTCCAATATTTTGGTGTTTACGTCTAACAAAAGAATTCTCACTCAATTGAGCTTACTTTGGGGTGTAAAAGCCTTCTACTATGATAATTTTGAAAGTACAGACAATACCGTTGAGGAAATTAACGCTATTGCGCACAAAAAAGGTTTTGTTAGTGAAGAAGATTTATTGGTTAATTTAACTGCCATGCCCATTTCTAAAAAAGGAATGGTCAATACACTTAGGGTTTCAACAATCTAGAAAGGCAAGCGAATTTGCGGTTCCTTTTTGGGCCACTTTTTAGGAGGATTGACTTCTTGTTGAGCTTCTTTAAAGTGTAAATGAGATAAGCTGATCCCTAACAAACGTACCGAATTAGTAATTTTTTCTTGATACAACAGCTCCTTAGCATGGTCCATTAGTAAAGATGCCGTTGCAATGTGATAGGGTAGGGTTTTCTGGCGTGTTTGCACCACAAAGTCACTGTATTTTATTTTAAGTGTAATGGTCTTTCCAGATGCCTTTGCCCTTTGAAGTCGCTGTTCAAGAATGGCAGCAATAGCTTCAATTTTTTCTGCTAAAAAAAGTTCAGAGGATAAGTTTTGCGAAAAAGTACGCTCGGCTCCAATTGATTTGGGAACATGATGCGGTTTAACGGCACTGTTATGCTCCCCTCTCGCTACTTTATAGAGATAATGTCCCATTTTTCCAAAATGGGAGCTGAGCAACTCTTCGGATTGTTTCCTGAGGTCTTCTCCGGTATAAATTCCTAAACCATACAGTTTTTCTTTTGTTTTTTTCCCCACCCCATGAAATTTTTTAACGTCTAACCTAGCCAAAAAAGGGAGCACTTCATGAGGTGCAATGGTCTTTTGTCCATTGGGTTTATTCCAGTCGCTTGCAATTTTGGCCAAAAACTTATTGACAGAAATTCCGGCCGAGGCAGTGAGGCCCGTTTGTTCAAAAATTTGCTGTCTAATTTCTGTCGCCATAAGCGAAGCTGAAGGGTGATCAAAATGGTTTTCTGTTACCTCTAAATAGGCTTCATCTAAAGAAAGAGGTTCTACCCATTTTGTATAGGACAAAAAAATGGCTCTGATTTGATTTGAAATTTCTTTATAGCGTTCAAAACGAGGTTTAACAAAAATAAGATCCGGACACAAACGTTGCGCCAAAGACCCACTCATGGCACTGCGCACACCAAATTGTCGGGCTTCATAACTGGCTGCTGCCACTACACCTCTGGCTTGACCGCCGCCCACGGCAATAGGCTGGTGGCGAAGGGCCGGGTTGTCTAGCTGCTCTACCGAAGCAAAAAAGGCATCCATATCTATATGGATAATTTTTCTAATCGGTTGCGCTCCCTGCTCCATACCTCTTTTTCTTTTTGCTATTCCGCTTGAGATTTATCTTTAGAAAATGAATAACTCCGCAATATTTGTCCAATTTCTATGGAGTAGTGGGCATAAAATTTTTTTTGTCCAGCTTCTTGTGCTTCTTGATGAGCAGCCTCGTTTTTCCATTGCAAAATGGCGGCTTCATCTTCCCAATAGCTAAGAGTAACCCCAAAACCATCTTCATTGCGAAAAGAAAAGTGTCCTAGATATCCTTTTTGCTTTTGAACCATGTTAGCCATCTTGTTGGCATAATGAATATAGGCTTCCTCGTCTTGATTCAATTGGTTTCTAAAGATCACTACAAAGGCATGCTGTTTCATTTAAAAAATATTTTTAGAGGTTAAATCGCAATTAAAATTTTAAATTAAGAATAAAATGTATTTTTAAAAAAAATTAGGTTTATGTATTCTACTTTACAATTTATCCATTCCTATTGGGCCTATCTCACCTTGGGTCTATTGCTTTTAGCTGTTCTCAATGCGTTGAGAGGAATTTTTTCTGCCAAAACCTTTGCCTCAAACGATTTAAGGGTTTCTTTATTTGCCTTGATATTCTCTCACATTCAATTAGTAATAGGCTTAGTGCTTTATTTTGTTTCGCCTTGGTTTGCTTTTTGGTCAGATTTAGGGGTGGGGGGAGTTATGAAAAACAGTGAAGCAAGGCTTTATTTAGTTGAGCATCCCTTCACCAATATCATTGCCCTGTTTTTAATCACCCTAGGGTGGTCATTGCACAAGAGACAAACGGAAGACAAGAAAAAGTTCTTGCGGCTGGGTGTTTTTTATGGATTAGGCCTACTGCTATTGCTTAGCCGAATTCCTTGGCAAGCTTGGCTATAAGGTTGCTTTAAATTGCTTGAGAAAACGCAAATCGTTTTCAAAAAACAAGCGAATATCGCTAATTTGATAGAGCAACATGGCAATGCGTTCTATTCCTAATCCAAAAGCAAATCCAGAATAAACGTCAGGGTCTATACCACAATTTTTAAGCACATTGGGATCTACCATGCCGCAGCCCATAATTTCTAACCATCCGGTTCCTTTTGTTATGCGATAGTCCACCTCGGTTTCTAACCCCCAATAAATATCTACTTCTGCACTTGGTTCGGTAAACGGAAAATAGGAAGGCCGCAAACGTATTTTTGAGTTACCAAAAAGAGATTTAGTAAAGTAGAGTAGTGTTTGTTTAAGATCAGCAAACGAAACATTTTGATCAATATAGAGTCCTTCAATTTGGTGAAACAAGCAATGTGCTCTAGCCGAAATGGCCTCATTGCGAAAAACACGTCCTGGAGAAATGGTTCGAATAGGAGGCTGATGGGTTTCCATATGACGCACTTGCACAGAAGAGGTGTGTGTGCGCAATAAAATATCAGGATCTGTTTGAATAAAAAAGGTGTCTTGCATATCCCTTGCCGGGTGGTGTTCGGGCAAATTTAAAGCCGAAAAATTATGCCAATCGTCTTCAATTTCGGGTCCTTCTGACAGGTCAAACCCTATTTGAGTAAAAATATCGATTATGCGATTCCGAACAACAGACAACGGATGTCTGTTGCCTGCTTGCATGGGAAAGCCTGGACGACTCAAATCCAACCCATCTTTGGGGCCTTCAGTAGATTTCAAAGCTCCTATTTGATTGGCTAGGGTAGCATTGATTAAGTCTTTGAGCTGATTGATTTCCTGGCCATAGGCCTTTTTCTCTTCTGGGGAAACTTCTCGAAAGGCCTTAAAAAAATCATTTAAAATGCCTTTCTTTCCTAAATAGGCTATACGAAAGGCCTCGAGCTCTTCGGCACTGTTGGCTTTAAATTCTTCAACCTTTTTTTTATGTTCTTTTATAGACGCAATCATGCTGCAAAAATACACTAAGTTTTAGGAAATATATCCCCGCTTTAAAAAGTATTCTACAATGGCTGTTTTGATGAGCAAGCTTTGCTCTCCAGGTTTTAAGGGTGGTAGAGATTCCACCAGGTTAAAATGGGGCCATCCCTCTTCATCTATAAAGTCAAACCTATAAAAACCATAGGGTTCTAAAACCGTACAAATGCCAATATGAATGAGATTCACATTGTCATCTTTTTTAAATCTTTGATCCAATTTACCCAATTCTTGAACACCTATGAGGTATAACACTCCTTCTACGTCTAGGGCTTCAGCATCAGAAAATTTTTCTGTTAATTGTGTTATTAATTGGGTCCAGCGTTCTTTTAACTTTGGATCTCTAACTTCTTTATTCATTGCATGTAAAGGTAAGAATATTGTTGTGCTAGCGGCCTAAAAATATGTAAATTCACACCATGAATAGCTTTGACATCATTGCGTTGATCTGCTTAGCCTGGGGGTTTATTAGTGGCCTTAGAAAAGGCTTGATTGTTGAAGTTTCAAGACTATTGGCATTAATTTTAGGACTCCTGGGTGCTTTCTTTTTTTCCAAAAAAGCAGCTTTCTACCTGGCTGATTATGTTGACACCAATCCACAGCTTTTAAATGCCATTGGTTTCCTTTTGTTGTTTATTGTGATAGTAGTAGCCATTTCTATGTTAGCCAGGGCTGTTACAAAAGTGCTAAAACTAGCGGCTTTGGGCTTGTTAAATCGAATTTTAGGCGGTGTTTTCGGAGGGCTAAAATGGGCTTTGATTGTGAGTGCCTTGGTTTTGGTTTATGAGCAAGTCAACACGCTTATCACTGTTTTTCCCACAAATCTTCAAGAAGGTTCTCTTTTCTATGGACCCCTACTCTCCTTTGGCCAATTTTGCTTTCAATGGTTGCTTGAAGAATTTACTGTGCCAGAGTCCTCAACACTACTCTAATTTTCGTAGCGACGCATTTTTAATCCACCCACTAGCGCCATTGGCAATGGCTATTTTTTGCCATTCTTGCAAAGAATCGGTCACTTGCACTTTGGTGCCCTTGTGCAAAACAAACAGAATTTCACTTCGGTCGTTGGGCTCTGCCCTAATATTGAGTTGTTCTGAAAACAAAATGGCATATTGTGTTGTCTTATTGCGGTGTTCTACAAGTGAAGCAGCCGCATAGCTTCCCACTAAGAGTAGAACATTCACCACGGTTAGGGTAAAAAAGACTCTTTTCCAAAAAGACTGGCGGAATAGCCAATAGGCTCCCAAACAGAGCACCATAGCCCACGCAAAAAACACAGAAGCATAGGCCCAGCCTTCTAAAGAAAAGAAATTCAACGATGCCTTTTCCCACTGTGCCAATTGCGAAATTGGGAGGGGTTCAATAGCATCAATTGTCATGTTTTGGGCAAAAGCACTATTGATGAGAAGGTCTTCATTTTGAGGGGCCAGTTGTTTGGCTTTTTCATAATAAAAAATACTTTCTGCCACATTGTTTAAACGATAATGAGCATTGCCCAAATTATAATAGAGGGCGGCACTGTGTTGTCCCATAGTCAATACTTGCTCATACAAATGCACCGCTTTAGAATAGTCGCCGGCATTATAGGCATCGTTAGCTTCTTGAAAAACAGGTTGCATATTGTCTTGCGCTCCTAGAGAAAAACTGCTAAAGAGCCCAAAAAAAGCAACTATCAACAAGCTTAAACGGATGGAAAAACAAGACTTTTTCATATTTATTTCAACTCTTTGTCTAGGATGGCAATGATCCTACTCGCGTTTTCATAATCTTTTTTCATGTTAACGGAAGTACCGGGGGCATAGCGTGCCTGTTCACAATTTTCTAGCACCTTAACAAAGGTAGAAGAAGTGTCCTCCGTTACTTGTCCATTAGCTAAGAGGGTTTTTATTTTAGCCTTACTAAATTCTTGTGTTTCAATATTTAGCTTAGCTTTAAGATAGTTGTGTAAGGCTCTTTCGAGTGCTTCATAAAAAGGAGCTTGCTCTTGCAATAAGGCTTTTGCTGAACTCAAATATTTTTTGGCCAAACGGTTGGCCGCTCGTTGTTTGACTTGCTGTTCATCTTGAGAACTTTGTGTTCTTCGCTTTTGAACCACCAGCAATAGCAAAAGAGCCGCAAAAGGTGAGAGTACCAAACTCCAATATTGATTTGACTGCCAAAAAAGAGGCTGATCAATCCATGTGAGCGAAGTGTCTAAATCAATAAAGCGAAAAGCAGACTCTGAAGAAACCAGATTCTGTTGTTTGGACTGAACATTTTCTGATAGACCACTGTTGCCGGCTATGGGTCCATCAAAAACATCTACGAGCAATTGTTGCGATTGCAGGGTTTTATATTCTTCTTTATTGGGATCAAAATAGGAAAAAGAAAGCTGTGGGATGGGATATTTTCCTTGATATTGGGGCACTATGGTATAGCTGTCTTCTATTGAACCTTGCATGCCTTTGAGGGTGGTTTTAACCTGTTCACTGTGTTCGGGTTCATAAAGCTCTAGTGTGTTGGGAACGTTTATTTTAGGAAGCTCAAATAATTTTAAATTGCCATTGCCACGCACTTTAACTTTTGCCTGAAAAGATTCGGTAGCCTTAAGAGCATCTTTACTCAAAACAACATCAAAATCAAATTGCCCCACTGCTCCCGTAAATCCGGGGGGTTGATTCTCTAAAGGCAACGGTTTTACCTTAATTTTCACACCACCAGCTGTGATGGTTTTCTGAATTTGTTTGTAGATTCTACTTCCAAATAAATCACGACGGTTAGAGGGAATGCCCACGTTGAGAGACAAGGTTAAGGGCTCTAATTCTAAGGAGCCTGTTTTTTGCGGATAGAGCACCACCTTTCGCCAGACTACTTCCTTATAGGGTTCATTTTTATAGGTACCATTACTCACCGTTACTTGTGGAATTTTGATGTAATGACTCCAAAAATCAGAAAATTCGGGACTTTCTAATTCTTGCACATCAGAAATGGAAATAGGATTTCTAAAATAGATTTTATATAAAATGGTAATGGCCTCATTGAGGTAGGGCTTATAATTAGAAATCTCAGCCACGAGATGGAGGTTTTCATCGGCTAAATAATCAACATTATTGGGGTCATTAGGGCGGGCCACAGCTGCTGTCACGTTAATGGTGACGGGGCTGGTTTTATAAACCTCCCCATCAATGGTAACGGTGGCTTGTTGAATGTTGAGGGTTCCTTTTTGTTTGGGAGTAAGGAAATAGGTATATTTTTTTGAAAAACTGCGCACCCCATTCACCCAAGAACGGCTCACGGCTTGCTGAGGGCCGCTCACCACTTGAAAACCTTCAAAAGCGGGAGGGTTAAAATTGTCTCCGTTTTCATTCATGACGAAATCTACACGCAAACGTTCGTTGAGCCCTAACTGTTTTTTACTCACCTGTGTCTCAAAGGTAATCTGGGCAGAAAGTGGTGCCAAGAGGCTCCACCCCATTAAGATTCCCCATAAAACAAGTTTATTTTTCATTTTACCAATCTTTTTTTCGGCGAACCGGAACGGCATTCACTTTTTTAGCATTTACTTTTTCTTGCACATCCTTCTCTTGGTTGTTCATGGCCTCTAACAGACTTTGAACTTGTTGGGGGGAGAGTTGCCCTTGACGAGGCGGTGGGGGTGGCCGTTTTTCTTGTTGATCTGGATTGCCGCTTTGAGGACTTTGATCGCCCTTTTTCTCCTCTGGGTCGCCCTCTTGTTTTTCTTGCTCCCCTTCTTCTCCCTTATCTTTTTGATCAGACTCCTCGTTTTGATCTTGATCTCCTTGGTTGTCTTGGTTGTCTTGTTTTTCGTTTTCTTGTTCTTGCTCTTGGTTTTGCTTGTCTTGATCTTGCTGTTCGTCTTGTTGTTGTTGTTGCTTTTCTTTTTCTAACAGTTCTTTAGCAAGGGCATAGTTATAGCGTGTTTCATCATCAGTAGGATTATTTCGCAAGGCGTTTTTATAGGCTTCTACTGCCTTTGCATAGTCTTTCTTTTTCATAAATATGTTGCCCATATTATGAAATGCAAGGTGCTTATCGGCTTTGGAGGAAGCAAATTTTTGCGCTTGAAAATAGCGTTGAGAAGCTTCGTCAAAATGTTCGTTTTCAAAGTGTATGTTTCCTAAATTATGTAGAGCTTCATTGCGTTCTGGTGCTTTAGATAAGGCCATGCGATAGTCTACTTCTGCTTGGAGAAATTCTTTATCGTTGGCCTTTTCATTGCCTTCATAAATCAGGTTGTTAACGGCTCCTTCTTGGGCAAAGGCACCAAGACAAAACCCTGCAAAAAACACTAAATGACTAATTCGATTCATTTTTTTCATTAAATAAATTTAACTTTTGAATCCAACGTGTTTTGGTCTCAAACAAAAGTAATTCCAATACAAGAATAAATAAAGCACCCATTAAAAAAGGTTGAAAGCGATCTTTATAACTCACAAATTTTTTAGCTTCAAACTCTTTTTTGTCCATATCTTTTAGTGTTTGAGACACAAAATCTAAAACCTCTTGGGTGTTGTTTCCATCTTGATAAGCTCCGCCTGTGGCTTGGGCAATTTGCTCCAACACAGCAGGATTTCTTTTGGTGATGACCACCTCTCCTTCAAAATCTTTTTTATAGGATTCTATCACCCCCTTTGCCTTTATAGGAATGGGCCCTCCTTGATCGGTTCCCACTCCAAAAGTGAAAATCTTTATCCCAAGGTCAGCAGCTCGTTCTGCTGCATTGGCAGCATCATCTGAATGGTCTTCACCATCAGAAATCAAAAAGATAACCCTATTGGTTTGAGCATCATCATCAAAAAATGTGCCTGATAAATCTATGGCACTGTCTAAGGCGGTTCCTTGAGAGGAAAGCATTTCGGTATTTAGGGCTTGTAAAAACATTTTGGCGGCACTATAGTCTGTGGTAATAGGCAATTGAGGCACTGCTTGTGCAGCATAGGCCACTATGCCCACGCGATCACTGGCCAACTGATTTAATATGGCAGAAACCAAACGCTTGGATTTTTCCAACCGGTTGGGTGCAATATCTTCGGCCAACATACTTTTAGACACATCAATGGCAAAAACAATATCTACGCCTTCTCTTTTTACCGTTTCGAGTTGAGTACCAATTTTGGGGTTAACAAGACCCAACGTCAATAGGGCAATGGCCAAACTGATTAGTAGGAGTTTTAAACTCGGTTTAAAAAAGGAGCGGTCAGGACTTAAGACATTTAAAAGAGGCACACTAGCAAAGGCTTCTTGAGTTTTTCGCTTCCAGCGTTGCACCAAAACAAAAGCTACCCACAACACCGGCAATAGGGCTAAAAAATAAAAATATACAGGTGCGTCTAATTGATACATTTTAAATAAAACTTTTAAATAGCGTGTTTCTTAACATCCATTCTAGGGCGAGCAACCCTAAGGCTAGGAGTACTAGGATTCTAAATTTTTCTTGGTAGTTATAATATTTAAATTCCTCGATTTCTGTTTTTTCTAACTTATTAATTTCAGCATAAATCTCCTCTAATTTTTTATTGTCGGTTGCTCTAAAATAGAGTCCTCCTGTGGCTTGTGCAATTTCTTTTAGTAGGGCTTCGTCAATTTCAACTTTGGTCATGCCATATTGAAATTTTCCGTTGGGCAAAACCCCAACAGGCGCACGAGCCGTGCCATTGCTACCCAGGCCAATGGTATAGGTTTTAATACCAAATTCTACTGCCAGTTCTGTTGCAATTTTAGGGTCAATAAATCCTGAATTGTTCACCCCATCGGTGAGTAAAATAATTACTTTACTTTTTGCTCGGCTATCTTTTAGTCTATTCACAGCTGTTGCCAGACCCATTCCAATGGCTGTTCCATCTTCAATTACACCCTCATAAACAATCTCTAATAGGGCTCTTTTAACAATATTTTTATCACTGGTTATAGGTGTTTTGGTGTAGCTTTCCCCAGCATAGACCACTAAGCCAATGCGGTCGGAAAGACGGTCGTCTACAAATGCAGCTGCCACCCGCTTTAGGGCGCTCAAGCGATCGGGCTTAAGGTCTTGGGCTAACATACTGGAAGAAATATCAATGGCCATGACAATATCAATGCCTTTGTTGGTTTTGGTGCGAACCGAAACATCTACCGTTTGTGGACGCGCAATGCCCAAAACGATTAGTGCCATGGCCAAAAGCCTTAAAAAGAATAAAAAAGGGCGCAGTTTAGCTAAAAAAGAAGCTCCTCCACGAAACGCGTTTAGGGATGAAAGGGTGAGTTTTGCCTGTGTTTTTTTAGCCGTAAAATGATGCCATACACTCATCACTGGCAAGAGCAAAAGCAGCCATAAATATTCAGGATTCGCAAAATAAATTCCGTCTAACATTGTTTCTATAATGCTTCTATTAAGGCTAAACTATTAATAATTCGTTGTTCAATTTTAGCGCCATATCGGTCTTCTTTTTCATACATCATGGTCAGTGTTATGGTGCCTTCTTGAAAGGTGACCAAATAGGCTGAAAAATTACATCGCACTCTGGTTGTACTTCCTTTTTTAGGATAGTCTAGTGTGCCATATATTTTAGATAGTGGCACTCCACTAGGAGCCGTTATGGCTTCTTGTTTAATCAATATATTAACCGCTCCCGCTGTTTCAAAATTGCTGATAATAGCGTTGACAATTGCCTGTGCTTTTTCCTGATCTGCTTCTAGTGGGTTGCTGCCCAAGGAGTCTTTGGATTGGGGGGCACTTTGTTGGGGAAAATCAAAGGCCAAATCAATATAAAACGGGCTGTCTAAACTTCCTTGTCTAAATTGGGTGAAGAATTTCCTTTCACTTGGCAGGCGCATCAGCACATAAGGGGTTTCTAGCGCTAAAGGTGGAGTGCCATATTGACTTTTAACCCACGTAGCTTGTTCCATTTTTTTGGTGGGATAACCCAAAAGGGTGTCACGAACAGGATAGTAGCCAAACAGGGCTATGGAAGAGCCCAAAACCACCAGAGCCAAAACCACAGTAGCCAAGGTCAAACGTTGCAGTTGTTTTTTTCGGGCTTTTTTTGCCAGCATTTCTTGATATTCAGCCTGTTTTCGCAACTCTTCTTCTGTTGGCTCAGGCAATACTTCTTTAGTTTCAATCACAATGGCTTTAACTGCTTTTCGGTCAGCATCGGCATGGCGAACATCGGGTAAGGATTTGGCGAACTTCACCAAATCGGCATTTTGTAGCACGTTTCGAAATGATTGAAGGGTTTCTTTTTCTAGTGTAAGCGCTCCTGTTTCTCTAAGTGCTTCCAGTTTTAAAAGGAGTTGATCGGAGGTGCTTTCTAGAGCGTCAATTTTGGCATCTTCTTCTAAATAGCGACGTACTACATCGGTAAGTTTAGAATAATATTCTTTAAACTCTTCTTGCAAAGCCGGATTAGAAGAGGCCAGTTCGTTGAGTTGTTCTAGGGCTTTTTCAAAGGGAGGTAGCGCTTTGAGTCGCTCTTCCTTTTTCCTTTTTTGAAACAGATAGGCATATAGAAGACCTACAAGCAACAAGGTGCCCAATAGTCCAAAAAGAAGTTGGGCAATGAGTTTGTCGTAGTTTTTAGCCACTTGTTGAAGTGGCTTTATGGCATATAAATTTTGCTTGAGGGTGTCTACTACCACAGGATTAACGCGAACAGCAATGGGATCTGTTAATTTTGAAAATCCATTGACCATGACTTGTTGCTGGGGGAGAAAATAATTTCCTGAATCAAATTGAATGAGGGCAAATTTACGCGTGTATAAATAATGTGTCTCTTTGCGAATGGTGTCAATGGGGCTTACTTCTAAAATTTCAAAGGGTGCAAAAGAATAGGTTTCTGGAAAAACGACCTGCGACAAAGAGTCTGCTTTGACCTGTAGGGTGAAGTTGAGTTGAGAGCCCAGCACCACGGCGGTAGAATCTACACTTGCTTCAATAGTGCCATTGGTTTGAGCCAGCAGGCTACTCACCGTTAACCAAAATCCAAGAAACCATTTTTTTTTCATGGGGTTTACAAACGGGCTTTAAAATAATTCAACAATTTTTTTACATAACTTTCATCCACTCTACAGCTAATGGTTCCTGCCCCATTTCTTCTAAACATCTCTTCAAAGAAGCCTTTTTGTTCGAGATAGAATTTTTCATATTGGGCACGCACTTTTTTGGATTGGGTGTTGACCCATTGCACCTTACCGGTTTCGGCATCAACCATTGGCAAAATACCCAAATTAGGAAGTTGCTCTTCTCTGGCATCAAACACTCGAATGCCGGTTAAATCGTGTTTTTTAGCAGCAATGCGCAAAGTGGTTTCATAATTTTTATCCATAAAATCGGATAGCAAAAACACGATGGCTTTCTTTTTAAGTATGCCCGATAAGTATTCTAAGGCTGCACTGATACTTGTTTTTTTGTTTTGGGGTTCAAATTCCAATAACTCTCGAATGATGCGTAACACATGAAAGCGTCCTTTTTTAGGGGGAATGAACAATTCAACCTGATCTGAAAAGAGTAAAAGCCCTACTTTATCGTTGTTTTTTAAGGCTGAAAAAGCCAGTGTGGCCGAAATTTCGGTTAAAATTTCACGTTTAAACTGAGATTGGGTTCCAAACATTTCGGAACCACTAACATCTACCAACAACATCAGGGTAAGCTCTCGCTCTTCCTCAAACACCTTAACAAAGGGTTCGTTATAGCGCGCTGTTACATTCCAATCAATAGCTCGAACATCATCACCAAATTGATATTGTCGCACTTCACTAAAGGTCATGCCCCGCCCTTTGAAGGTAGAATGATATTCACCCCCAAAGATATGATCGCTCAGGCGACTGGTTTTTATTTCGATTTTTCGAACTTTCTTTAAAAGCGCTTTGGTATCCATAGCGTTTCTTCTTGGAATTTTAAGTTTGAGTAAATTCCTTAAGGGACGGCAACCTCATTGATGATTTGGCCAATTAGGTCTTCGGTAGAAATATTTTCTGCCTCAGCTTCATAGGTCAATCCAATGCGGTGACGCAATACATCATAGATCACAGCACGCACATCTTCTGGAATAACATAGCCTCGGTGTTTTAAAAAGGCGTGGCATTTTGAAGCAGTGGCCAAGTTGATGCTCCCCCTTGGGGAGGCGCCAAAACTAATGAGGGGTTTGATTTTTTCTAATTGATATTGCTCCGGATAACGCGTGGCAAAAATGAGGTCTAAAATATATTTTTCTATTTTTTCGTCCATATAAACCGACCCAACAGCCTCTTGAGCAGCTATAATTTGTTTAGTGCTCACCACTGGCTTTATCTTTTCTGAGTTTCTATTCAAATTATTGCGAACAATGTGTTGTTCCTCAGAAATTTTAGGATAATCGATCACTGTTTTCAACATAAATCGATCCACCTGTGCCTCTGGAAGCGGATAGGTTCCTTCTTGCTCAACTGGGTTTTGTGTGGCCATTACCAAAAAAGGTTCGGGCAATTTAAAGGTTGTATCGCCTATGGTAACCTGCTTTTCTTGCATGGCTTCTAACAAGGCCGATTGCACTTTTGCGGGAGCTCGGTTGATTTCATCGGCCAAAACAAAATTGGCAAAAATGGGACCCTTTTTAATGGAAAATTCATTTTCCTTAATGTTGTAAATCATGGTGCCCACCACATCGGCAGGAAGTAAATCGGGGGTGAACTGAACACGACTAAAACTGCCTTTCACAGCTTGACTCAGGGTATTAATGGCAAGTGTTTTAGCCAAACCGGGAACACCTTCTAAGAGAATATGTCCACGCCCTAAAAGGCCAATGATAAGCCGTTCCACCATTTCTTTCTGTCCCACAATGACCTTGTTGATTTCCATGGTGAGCAAGTCAACAAAAGCACTTTCTTTCTCAATCTTTTCATTTATGGCTTTAATATCCATCGCGTTGTTTTCTTCCATTTGTTTTTATGCAATTTTAATTGGAATGCAAATTTGAAAATTTAATTTTCCTCCTCTTGTTAATAATTGGTTAAAAAATGAATAGTCAGAGGGTTTCCAAGCATTTTATTGTTTCTATTTTAGAACGTTAAAATAAGGCATATTTTTTTAAAATGACTAGCTTTTCAAGACTCATTTCCAGTAAATGATGTGGGTCAAATGGGGGCAAAAAACTAAGCGTTGTGCAAATAGCTTTAAACCTTTAAAATTGGTTTTTAATCGTAGAAACTGCAACGGGAAAACCCATCCCATAATTTAAATTAGAATGACTAAAAAAAACATAGTAATCACAGGCGCCAGCAGTGGCATTGGCTGGGCCACGGCCAAGGCCTTAGATCAAGAAGGGCATCAACTCATTATTTGTGGAAGACGGCAAGATCGACTTGAACAATTAGCGCGCGAACTTAAGGCACCAACTCTTCCTTTAGTTTTTGACGTAGCCAACCAACAAGCTGTTTTTGAGGCCCTAGAAAACATTCCCAAAAACTTTTCCCCCGTGAGCGTGTTGATCAATAATGCTGGAAATGCCCACGGGCTTGACCCTGTGCAAAGTGCCTCTTTAGACGATTGGAATGCCATGATTGACAGCAATCTTAAGGGACTTCTTTATGTGACCAAAGCCCTTTTGCCTCAAATGTTGGAGCAGGCAAAAGGCCAAATCATAAATGTGGGGTCTATTGCCGCTAAAGAAACCTATCCAAATGGCAGTGTTTATTGCAGCAGCAAAGCGGCAGTTGATGCTTTTACGGAGGGCTTGCGAATGGATTTAGTCGGAAAAAATATTCGGGTGGGCATTGTGCACCCTGGCATGGTAGAAACCGAATTTTCTGTGATTCGCTTTAAAGGAGATCAAGAAAAAGCGAATCAGGTTTATGCTGGTTTACAACCCCTCACAGGTGCTGATGTGGCAAACGCCATTGCCTTTATGATAGCGGTACCGCCTCATGTAAACGTGGCTGATATGCTCTTGCTCCCCACTCAACAAGCAAGTGCCACTCTTGCCCATCGAAAAAAATAAAGGGTTTGCATCCTCAGAATAGCTACCTTTAAAAAAAAATCATGGCCCCAATCAAACCCTTCCTCCTCCTGCTGGTGGTGATCTGCTTTTTTATTGTCTGCCAACAGGAAAAAGCCAAAACCACCACTCCCGAAAATAATGTATTCTATATTAATGATAGTCCCAATAGCATTACCACTTTTGGCCTCTCCAACCTTGGTCCAGACCCAAGCGGAAATCAATACCAAGGATATTTAAAAGTGTTGTTGCTTCTTTCTGAGGGCATTATTATGTCAGAAGACCCCACTGGCCTGCTCTATTTGAAAGGAAAAGGAACGCTACTCGGTATTATTTTATACAATCAAACGGCAACTACCCTAACGGAAGGAGACTACTATGTTGACCTCCGCCCACCACACGAAATTGGGGAAGCTTCTATTGGTTTCTACACACTTGCTTTTGATGAATCTTTGGTCAATGGTCCCTATTTAAATTATCCAGGCCTTGCCCTCTTAAGTGGAAAAATTAGCATTAAAAACAAACAACAAAGCGTTGAACTTACCCTTGACTTAATTGATGAAAATGGAAAATCTATCAGCGGAACGGTAATACAAAAACCAACTCCCTTTCAATATACATTGTCTTATTAATGCTTTTTTGTCCAAATATCCTCACCTCCTCTCTAAGAAGAAACCATACTATTTCCCCAAAATTTTAGGTCATGTAAAAGTTATTTGATAGGCGATAGCAGGTTATTATCTAATTTTTCAAATTTGACACCTTGTCTTAAAAACACATATTTTATAGGGCTTTTCTAGCTTTTTTTGGGGCTAAAGAGTTGATTTTATTGAGCTAAGCTATTCTTTTTTATTTAATGTCAGAGTTTGGAACATTACCCGTTTGTTCTCCCCTCTACTAAGAGGGGAAAGATTTTGCAAAGCAAAATCAGGGGGGTGTGTTTAGACCTATCTTACCCCTGGTTTTGAAGCCATTCCCAACAGCCGGGAGGCATGAGCTTGGCTACACTTTTCCCTTCTTTAATTTTTTCTCGAATGGCAGTGGCCGATATGGGGAGTAAAGAAGCCTCTACCACATGAATATTTGGGTGTTTGGAGAGTGGTGAATGAATTTGAGTGCCACGAGGGTAAACAAAAATGGGACATTGTTCTAATAATGCATCATAGTCTTTCCATTGGGTAAGCTGCTCCAAATTGTCACTGCCTACCAATATTGAAAAAGAGTGTTGGGGGTACTTCTCTTTTAAAATCCCTAGGGTGTCAATAGTGTAGTGAGGTGCTGGGCGCTGCCACTCTATTTGATTAATCAAAAATTGGGTTTGATCCTTTAAGGCTTCTTTTAGAAGGGCCAAACGTGTGGCATAGGGCCATAAGTCTTGACTCTTTTTAAGGGGGTTTTGTGGACTAATAACAAACCACACTTCCTCTAAATGAGCATGTTCCAAAAAATGTTGGGCAATTTGCAAATGGCCCAAATGCACGGGATTGAAAGAACCAAAATACAAGCCAATTTGTGCCATATAATTAAATTAGACTATCGCTATAAATCCAAAAATGCCTTCACCAAACGGGTGGCTTCTTTTTTAGCAGCAGCAAGGTTATCGTTCACCAAAACAACATCAAACTCTTTGGCATAGGTCAGCTCTTGAGCCGATTTTTCAAGCCGTTGTTTTATTTTTTCTTCAGTCTCAGTGCCTCTGGAACGCAGGCGTTGTTCTAAAACCTCTAGAGAGGGTGGCGCCACAAAAATAGCTAAGGTCTGTTCCGGAAATTGACGCTTGATATTGAGTCCCCCTTTCACATCAATATCAAATAAAACATGTTGCTCTTTTTCCCAAAGCCGTTTTAATTCCGATTTAAAGGTGCCATAAAACGTATGGGCATAGACCTCTTCATATTCTACAAAAGCGTTTTCTTTAATTTTTTGTTGAAAGGTTTCGGTAGAGATAAAATAGTAGTCTTTCCCCTCTATTTCGTTTGATCTTGGAGCTCTAGAGGTTGCCGAAATTGAAAACCCCAAAGGCAAGTTCTTTTCAGAAAGCAAATGGTGTACTAAAGTGGTTTTGCCACTACCTGAAGGAGCCGAAAAAACGATAAGCTTACCTACCTCCAATCACAAAACGTTTAGCAATTGTTCCTTAATTTTTTCGAGCTCGTCTTTCATTTGCACTACCACTTTTTGCATGGCAGCATGATTGGCTTTAGACCCAATAGTATTGATTTCACGGCCAATTTCTTGGGCAATAAAGCCGAGCTTTTTTCCATTGGGAAATTCATTTTGCATTACCTCTTCAAAATAATCTAAATGCTTTTTTAAGCGCACTTTTTCTTCGGTAATGTCGTATTTTTCAAGATAATAAATGAGCTCTTGCTCCCACCTGTTTTCGTCAATTTGAGTGTTTAATTCGGCTAAAGCATTTCGCAGTTTGTCTTTCACCGCAACGGCCCGTTCGGGGTCTAATCGCACCACATCTTCTAGCAGTTTTACCAGGTTAGTGTGTCGGGTATTTAATTCTGTGGCCAAGGCTTTTCCTTCTTCAGCCCTAAAATTATTAACACGCTCTAGGACTTCATCCAATAAAGCAAATAGTGCCTTTTGGGTGTCCTCCTCTAAGCCTTTATTATCGTTGGAGAGGGTTTCCGGCAACCGCATGGCAATAGACAATAATCCTTCTGAATCGGCGCCCACTATGGACTGAAGTTGGTCTAAATAGCCCTTTACCACAGTTTTATTAATGGTTACAGGAGCTTGTTCGCCCTGAAAGTCTAAATAGATGGACACATCAATTTTCCCGCGTTGCAAGCGATTTGAAATTTGTTTGCGCAACTGGGGCTCAATTTCACGCAAACTGCTATGCGTTCTAAAGTTAAGATCTAAACTTTTGCTGTTTAAAGTTCTAATTTCAACGTTGATTCCTAGGGTATCTTGTTGTTTTTCCCCTTTCCCGAATCCCGTCATAGAATAGATCATAGGCTAAAGGGGTTTAATTTTAATATTGCGAAAGGCCACTCTATCGTTATGATCTTGCAACCCTATGTGTCCAGTATGGAATTCACCAAAGCCTTTAAAGCCTGGGGATTTAAATTTAGAATTTTGAATAAGAGCCTCCCATGCTGGTCCATAGAGTGGAAATTCAACCACAAGGGTGCCGTTTAAAGCCACACTTCCGTGGTTTTGCTCATAGTCTATGGTAATTAAAAAATGATTCCACTCTCCAGGAGCATTGGTCACATCGGCTAGGGGTTCTACCATATCATAGAGCGATCCGGCTTGATGAAAATTGGGTCGCACTTTGCCGTCGGGATGCCCTTGGTTATCTAGCACCTGAATTTCGGGGCCCGTTGTGTATGGACGACCATATTGAGGGGCCTCATTAACCGCCCAAAAAAGACCACTGTTTCCCTTTGGTGCAATGTTCCATTCTATAGACAATTGAAAACTTTTAAAGGTTTTGTCGGTTACAATATCTTGTGCAGGATCTCCCTTTGATTTATTGGCCGGGTCTAACACTAGCGCTCCGTCTTCTACCGTCCAAATGGGTTTTACTTTAGCATTGTTGTAGAGATGCCAGCCATCTAGATTTTTGCCGTTAAAAAGCGGAATCCATTCTTTTTCTTGTGCAGTTGCGTTGCTTTGCACAAGCAAAATAGCAACCAAAAGGGATGATAAAAACTTCATACTGCTGTAATTAAAGGTTTAAAATGTTGCGTAAATGCTGCTCGTCAATGTCCCCTCCGGCAAAATCGTCGAAAGTTTTTTGAGTTGCTTCAATAATGTGGCTTTGAATGAAGGGTGCCCCTTCTCGCGCCCCTTGCTCTGGACTTTTTATGCAACACTCCCACTCCATTACGGCCCAAACATCACAACCATATTCTGTGAGTTTGGTAAAAATGGTTTTAAAATCTATTTGACCGTCTCCCGGAGAGCGATAGCGCCCGGCACGATCAATCCAATCACCATAGCCCCCAAAGGCACCTTTTTTTCCGGTGGGTTTAAATTCTGAATCTTTCACATGAAAAGATTTAATGAATTCGTGATAGTGATCAATATATTCAATATAGTCTAATTGCTGCAAGACAAAATGACTGGGATCATACAAAATATTAACTCGTTTATGGTTGTTGGTGGCTTCTAAAAAGCGCTCAAAAGTCACACCATCATGAAGGTCTTCCCCTGGGTGAATTTCATAGCATGCGTCTACGCCACATTCATCAAAAACATTGAGAATGGGCAACCATCGGTTCGCTAACTCTTTAAATCCTAATTCCACCAATCCAGCAGGACGTTGAGGCCAAGGGTGCCAAGTGTGCCACAAGAGTGCTCCTGAAAAAGTAGCATGTGTGGTGAGCCCTAGATTTTGACTAGCTCGTGCCGCTTTTTTCATGGTTTCTACAGCCCACTCGGTTCGTGCCTTGGGGTTGTTTTTTACCGCATCGGGGGCAAAGTTATCAAACATCAAATCGTAAGCCGGATGCACGGCAACTAACTGCCCTTGCAAGTGGGTAGAAAGCTCTGTTATTTCTAGGCCATAAGAATTGATTTTGCCTTTGAGTTCATCACAATAGGTTTTGCTTTCGGCTGCTTGATCAAGGTCTATTAAAAAAGACTCCCAAGTTGGAATTTGAATGCCTTTGTAGCCTAAATCGGCTGCCCATTGGCACATGCCTTCTAACGAATTAAAAGGGGCCTTACTGTCTACAAATTGTGCTAAAAAAATGCCGGGGCCTTTGATGGTTTTCATTGTTTGTCCAAGCTTTGCCATGTGTTTCCGTTTTTATGTGATGCTACTACTGATTCTATAAAATTAATTCCTCTTGCTCCTTCATTAAGGGTCGGATACTCTCCATTAAAAATCTTTTCGCCCCTTAGCGCTTTCGCTACCCCTTTGTAAATGTTTCCCATAGCGTCAAATATTCCCTCGGGGTGTCCGGCAGGAAGTTTAGTGCCGTCATTAGCAAAGTCTGAAGCATAGGCATTGCCCGGTTTTATTACCCGACGAGGTTCATCATCTTTTAAGTGGTAGAGATAATTTGGATTTTCTTGTTCCCATCTAAAGGCGCCTTTTCGGCCATAAATAGCCACCGTTAGACCATTTTCTTCGCCGGTTGCAATTTGACTGGAACGCAACACACCTTTTATGGTGTCGGAAAAACGAACCAATATGGTGCCGTCAATATCTAGGGGGTTGTCTTCATAGAGCATGTTCAAATCGGCCAGCACCTCTTTGACTTCCATGCCGGTGAGATATTCTACCATATGAAAAGCGTGCGTGCCAATATCTCCCACACAAGAACTGATTCCGGCCACTTTTGGGTCTAGACGCCAAACGCTTTTGCGTTTTTCTTTATCGTGAATCACAGGATTAATCCACCCTTGATAATATTGCAAATCTACTTTATGGATATCGCCCAACACGCCATCGGCAATGAGTTGTTTCATATGGCGCACCATGGGGTAGCCCGTATAGGTATAGGTAACCGCAAACACAGCATTGTGCTTTTTTTGAAGGGCTGCCAATTCTAGAGCATCTTCATAGGTAGTAGTTAGGGGTTTCTCACAAATAACATTAAATCCATTTTCTAAAAGTTTTTTGGCCATTGGAAAATGCAGCACATTGGGGGTGAGCACCGAAACCACTTCAAGACGTTCGTCTTCTGGCTTTTGACTTTCTACAGCAATAAATTCTTCGAAGTCTTTATATACACGGTCTGTATTGACTCCAATTTGTTTAGCAAAGGCAATGTTTTCTTCATAGTTGGGGTTAAAAACACCAGCAACAATTTCGTAGCGGTCATACATATGGGCTGCAACTCGGTGCAGAACGCCAATTAGTGAATCGCCGCCGCCGCCCAATATGCCATGTCTAATTTTATTCATATTGTTTTTTATTTAGAGGTTGGTTTTTAAAAGTGATTAAAAATAAGATTAATACGGTAAATGCAAAAATGGAAGGTTTAAGCCAAATTTGTTGCCAGTTGTGTCCAGCTGATAATTGATAGAAATCGATGAGGGTTCCAGCTACTCTAAAGCCAATCATCATCCCCACTCCATAGGTGGCTAAGGTGATGAGTCCTTGAGCAGCACTGCGGTATTTTTTACCCGCTTTAGCATCGGTATAGATTTGTCCGGAAACAAAAAAGAAATCATAGCATATGCCGTGGAGTACTATGCCCAAAAACAACATCCAACTGCTTGTTTCGAGCGAGCCAAAAGCAAAGAGCAAGTAGCGTATACCCCACCCCAAAAGGCCTATTATTAATGTGGTTTTAAACCCAAAACGCTTTAGAACATAGGGTAGCAATAGCAAAAAAAGGAGTTCCGAAAACTGCCCTAGTGCCATTTTGGAAGCAGCTGCTTCCATGCCCAGTTCGTTTAAAAATTGATTGGCGTGTTGATAATAGAAGGCTAGGGGAATGCAAAGCAAAATGGAAGTGACAAAAAACAAAAGATAGGAACGGTCTTTTAACAAGGCTAAGGCCTCTAAGCCTAAAATTGCTTTTAGGTTTATTTTTTCGTTTTTGTCTTTATGTGGTGATGTATTGGGTAAAGAAAAAGAAAAAAGACCCAAACAACAAGAGGCTATTCCGGCCATAAAAAAAGTTTTTTCTAAACTTAGTGTTTGCTCCCACCCCATCGAGCCAATCACAAACCCGGCAACTATCCATCCCAAGGTGCCTAGTGTTCTTATGGAAGCAAATTCTTTTGAAGGATCTTTCATTTGCCGAAATGCCACCGCATTGACAAGGGCAAGTGTAGGCATAAAAAGAATCATGTAGCATAAAATAAACGGATAAAAATCTGAAAATTGACCCTGACGCCCAGCAAGCAATAGCAATGCACCTCCAAAAAGATGCAAGATGCCTAACACTTTTTGAGCTGCAAAATAACGGTCGGCAATGAGACCAATTATAAAGGGCGCAATGAGCGCCCCTATAGATTGGGTTTCATATGCTTGAGCCAAAGCCGTTCCACTAGCCTTAAAAGCCTGTGTCAAATAGGTTCCCATGGTGACATACCAAGCTCCCCAAATAAAAAATTCGAGGAACATCATGGTGGCCAATTGAATTTTTACCGCCGTTTTCACGTTACATTTGGGCTCCTACTTTGAGAAGAAGGTCACGAGTGGCTATAATGCCCTCTTCTTCAGACAACGTGTTTCCTTCATATTCTACTCCAATATAGCCTGAGTAGCCTGCGTCTTTTACAATTTTGAGCATACGGATATAGTCCGTATTGGTTTCGTTACCAGCAGCATCAAAATCATGTGATTTGGCGCTTACACCAAAAGCTTTAGGCATCATTTCAGTTGTGCCTTTGTAGCGATCATATTCTTTTACACAAGAATAATTAGGCCCTCTTTCAATGCAGAAATTGCCAAAATCGGGAAGTGTGCCACAGTTTGCCATTCCAGTTCCGTTGATGGCCTCCATTAGCAAGTCGGCTTGAGAGGTTAGGGAACCGTGATTTTCTACCATAATATTAATATTGTAGGGCTGGGCAAAGGTGGCCAATGCCGTTAAACTAGCAATGCTGTTTTGCTTCCAAAGGGCTGGATCATTTTCACCATATAGATTTAAACGTACCGAATGGCAGTTCATGCTATTGGCAGCTAAAATCCATTTTTTATGGTTTTCAATTGCTTGTATTCTTTTTTCTTCGTCAGAAGAAGAAAGGTCTCCTTCACCGTCAATCATGATGAGTAGGTTTTGCAAACCATATTTAGCAGCTTCTTCATTAGAACGGGCTATGAAATTTTGCATGGCCTCTTCAGGCTGCTCACTTTTAGTGACATCGGTATAGAGCTGATTGACATATTCTAAACCTTCAAAGCCCCATCCTTTGGCTAATTTGGCAAAATCATAGGGCGAAACGCCTTGTTCCCGAATAGCTCTGTGAATGGACCATTGTGCCAAGCTTAATTTAAAAAAGGGAGCTGTGGCAGAAGCTGCTTTATCAGCTGGATTATTTTTGCAAGAAGCAAATCCTAGAGCAGCAACACCCACACCAGCAAAGGAAAGTTGTGATAAAAAAGTTTTTCGATTCATTTTTTTGGGTTTCGTTACAAATAATATTAATAGCTGAAATGTACTAAAATTATTAGCAGTGTGAAGGATTTTCTTCTATATTTGAGATCACCAGAAATAAAACAAGCAAAAAAAACAGTAATAAATGGAGAATGAATTTGATGCAATCGTAGTTGGCACCGGTGTCAGTGGCGGTTGGGCAGCAAAAGAATTGTGTGAAAAAGGATTGAAAACCTTGGTTTTGGAACGTGGACGTATGTTGAAACACGTTGATGACTACACCACAGCAAATGATGATCCGTGGGATTATCCTCATGGTGATGTAATCACACAAGAAATTAGACAAAGACAGCCTAAACAAAGTAGAACCGAATATGTAAATAGCGTTTCTACTTCTCACCTTTTTGTGGATGATCTTAAGCATCCCTACAATGAAGTGCAAAAATTCAATTGGATTCGTGGCTACCATGTAGGAGGTCGCTCCCTAACTTGGGGAAGACAGTCCTATCGCCTCACCGATTTCGATTTTGGTGCCAATGCTCAAGATGGCGTTGCAGTTGATTGGCCCATTCGCTATAAAGATTTAGCTCCCTGGTATCACTATGTGGAAGAACACATTGGGGTGAGTGGAGAAAATGTAGGCTTGCCACAATTTCCCGATGGAAATTATTTAAAGCCTATGGAGCTTAACTGTGTGGAAGACGTTCTTAAAAACGCTGTTAACTCAAAATATAAAGACCGTATTGTTACCATTGGACGGGTTGCCCACATCACAGAGGGCACCAAGCCAGGTGCAGGAAGAATAAATTGTCAATATCGAAATAGATGCCGAAGAGGATGCCCGTTTGGTGCCTACTTTAGCAGTAATTCTTCTACACTGCCTATGGCAGAAGCAACAGGCAATATGACCCTACGTCCAAATTCTATTGTGCATGAAGTGCTTTATGATGCCGATAAAAAACGAGCAACTGGAGTTCGCATTATCGATGCCGAAACCAAAGAAGTGATTGAATACAAAGCTAAAGTGATCTTCTTATGTGCTTCAGCTGTGGCATCAACTTCTATTTTGATGCAATCCAAGTCAGACCGTTTTCCCAATGGAATGGGGAACGACTCTGGTGAATTAGGACATAACCTGATGGACCACCACTTCCAAGTAGGGGCTCAAGGGAGCATGGAAGGTTTTGAAGATAAATATTACACGGGTAGAAGACCCAACGGTATCTATGTGCCGCGCTTTAGAAACATCGGAGGTGCTACCAACCAAAAAGACTTCATTCGAGGCTATGGCTACCAAGGTGGCGGAGGCCGAGGTGGTTGGTCTTCTAAAGTTGCTGAATTAGGTTATGGCTCTGAATTTAAAGAAGCCATCACCCAACCAGGTGATTGGTCTTTAGGAATGACTGGATTTGGTGAGGTGTTGCCTTATCATGAAAACAAAATGGTCTTAGACTACGATAAATTAGACGAATGGGGACTCCCCACCGTAACCTTTGATGCTGGCATTAAAGAGAATGAACTCAACATGCGTAAAGACATGGCACAGCAAGCCGCCGAAATGCTGGAAGAAGCAGGGGCTAAAAACATTAGAACCTATGACTCTGAATATATATTAGGAAATGGTATTCATGAAATGGGAACTGCTCGAATGGGTCGTGATCCTAAAACCTCTGTGTTAAATGGCAACAACCAAGTGCATGATGTGCCCAATGTATTTGTTACCGACGGTGCCGCCATGACTTCAGCAGGAAATGTGAATCCTTCTTTAACTTATATGGCTTTAACAGCTAGAGCAGCAAACTTTGCTGTAGAAGAATTGAAAAAAATGAATTTATAAAACCAATAACAATTGAAAATGGATAGAAGAAAAGCATTGCAAAATATGGGATGGGGACTTGGCGCAGTAGCGGCCACTCCCGCCCTTTCAAGTCTCTTTCAAAGTTGTCAAACCACACCCACGTGGACACCAAAGTTTTTTGCGTCTTCCCAGTGGAATATGATCAATGAATTGATGGAACTCATCATTCCCGAAACCGAAATTCCCGGAGCAAAATCGTTGAAGTTGGCCGCCTTCTCAGACGCATATATAGCAGCTGTGATGGATGAAAAACAGCAACAAGATGTCCAAAGTGCAGTAGATGCCTTTGAAGCACAAACCCTTAAGGATACTGGAAAAAGTTCTCTTGATGCGGTGAGTGTTGAAGAATTTGATCAGCAATTGGCCAAATATCTTAAAGGAAAAACCCCTGAAGGAGAAGAAGCCGCTGCAGGCTTTGCCCAACAACTTAGGAGTTTTGCAGTAAGAGCCTTCAAGACCAATGAATTTATTGGTGAGCAAGTAATGGCCTATGCTCCCGTTCCTGGGGAACAAAAAGGCTGTGTTGACCTAATGGAAACTACCGGCGGAAAAGCCTGGTCTTTATAGGGTTCGTAAATATTCGGTGATGGCTCTCGCCTCTTCTTGAGAGAGATTTTGATTAATCATCATCACATTATTATAGGCAACAAGCAGGGCTTTAGCAATAGGGTCCTGCTTGAGCATTTCTGTAGGGTTTAATAACATATTCATGACCCACTCCGGACTGCGTCTTTCAAAAACTCCTTGCATAGCCGGGCCAATCAATTTTCTGTTGGGCATGTGGCAAGCCGTACATTTTTGCTTAAAATAGGTTTCACCTGTGGCAGCCAACGTTGCATCAATGTTTTCTGGCCATTCCATTTCTGTAATTGGACCCACTCCTTTATTCTCTAAATCTACCGGCACAGCATCGCTACTCTTAGCTCCGGTAGTCTTTTTTTCTTCTTTTTGGGTGCGGTTATATTCAAATCCTTTTTTTTCTTTGGGGCTATCTCCACAACTCATTAACAACCCTAAAATAAATACACCTATAATTTTTTTCATTCGTTTAATTTTTGCTAAAAATAGAAAAAGAATAGCTTTATCAAAAAATTAAATTTTGTTTTTAAAATCTTTTGAAATACGATGGAATGACTTGGATGCCAATCGGCACCTCGCCAATGTAACCTATTTAGGCTATGCCTCAGAAACCCGCATGGCCCTACTCAACTCCTTGGGTCTCACCCACAAAAGCTTAATCAAAATGGGCTTAGGGCCCATTATTTTTAATGAAAGTCTCACTTATTTTAAGGAGGTACTGCCCGATGATGAAATTCGTGTTTCTTGTGAGCTCGCCGGTTTAAGCCAACACGGCACCTTTTTTTCTTTTCGGCATAATTACTACAACCAAGAAGGGAAAAACGTGGCCCGATGTCAAATGATGGGTGGCTGGATAGACCTTAAAACTCGAAAACTAGCAGCCCTCCCCCAAGAACTTTGGCAACATTTTGACACCCTGCCCAAAACTGAAGATTTTAGAAGTTTATCCCCTGCCGATACCCGAATAGAAGGAATAAAACCTCAGGATTTGGAGTCTTAAGAAAAGATATCGAGGCTAGACCATGGTAGCTGTTTTCCGCTTTTTGGAAACTAGATAAACCCCTAAAAAAACCATTAAACAGGCCACAACTTTCACCCAATCTAATTGATCATTACCGGTTGCTAAAGCATAAAGAATCGCCAATATAGGCTGTAAATAGGTGAAGGCACCAATGGTAGTGGCGTTTAGGGCTTTAAGGGCAAATACATTGAGCAAATAAGCAAAAAAAGTAGTGCCAATAACCACATAGGCCATGCGCCAAAGGGCATCAAAGGGCAAGTTAGACCAATCAACTTCCAAAAACTCTTCAACGGTGATGGGAAATGTTAAAATGATGCCTATGGGAAAAATCCATTTCATTAAAGTGACGGTATGGTATTTTTGGGTGAGGGGCTTGATAATTACCAAATAGGCTCCAAAGCAAGAGGCATTGATGAGCAACATAATGTTGCCCAAGGGAATATTTGGCGCATTGGGAACCAAGCTAGGGGCATTATTAAACACTAGGGCCAAAGCACCAATAAACCCCAAAACGATACCCATAACTTTAAGGGTTGTGAGCCGCTCTTTTAGAAAAATAGCAGACAGTATTAGGATGATTATGGGTGTGAGGGTTACAATCACCCCACTGTTGATGGGAGTAGAAAGTTCTAGCCCTTTAAAAAACATCAACATATTGATGCACATGCCAAAAAGAGCAGCAAAAAAAAGCCTCTTAAAATCCTTTTTGGCAATTCGCTCTTTGGGAAAAAAAGGACTCACCGCCCAAAACAATAGGCTAGCACCCACAACCCGCAACATGATAAAGCCAAAAGCACCAATGTGATGGGGCATCACCACTTTTGCCACCGTATGATTGAGTCCATAGATGGTGGTGGCTGCTAATGCAGCCAAAAGGGCTAGGGTTCTATTGTTCATTTAAAAACGTATTGGCAGCGGCAACTACCTTAGGACTATTGCCAACAAATAGTTGGTCATCATAGCACAAAATGGGTCTTTTTAGAAAGGAATAGTGCTCCAACAAGAGTTTTTTAAAATCTGCTTCTCCTAAGTTTTGATCTTTAAGATTACGTTGCTTATACAATTGTGCCCGTTTGCTAAACAAGGCTTCATAACTTCCAGCAAGGGTTTTGAGGGTCTCTAATTGAGAGCCATTTAAGGGTGTCTTTTTGATGTCCACTTGTTGAATATCTGCTCCCAGAGACAAGCTTTGCATAATGTTTTTACAGGTGGAACAACTACTTAAATAATAAAAAACACGCATGATATTTAATTGATTCTACAAAGAAAATGATTTTTATAGAACAGGAAAGGCATTTCTATAAATTGCAATACCTTTGTAGGGGCAATATTTGAACCGTTTATGAAGAAAAAAATGCATTTCAATAGCGCTGTGATTCACGGAGGACAAGCACCAGACAAAGCCTATGGAGCCGTGATGCCACCTATATATCAAACCTCTACCTATGCCCAAACAACCCCGGGAGGACATCAAGGATTTGAATATAGCCGCACCCACAACCCCACACGAAAAGCACTTGAGCAAGCTTTAGCTAGCATTGAAGAAGGAACCTATGGACTGGCATTTGCCTCTGGTTTAGCTGCCATGGATGCCGTTTTAAAACTCCTACAACCCGGAGATGAAGTGGTGTCTACCAACGATCTCTATGGAGGTTCTTATCGTTTGTTTACCAAAGTTTTTGAGCCACTGGGCATTTCCTTTCGATTTGTGGGCATGCAAAACACTGAAACTATTGCTGCTGCTCTCACCAAAAAAACCAAACTCATCTGGGTCGAAACTCCCACCAATCCCATGATGCAGGTAGCGGACATTAAAGCCATTGCCCAACTAGCACAACAGCATAAGATTCTGTTGGCAGTAGACAATACGTTTGCTTCTCCCTATTTGCAGCAACCCTTAACCCTTGGTGCTGACATTGTGATGCATTCTGCCACTAAATATTTAGGAGGGCATTCCGATTTGATTTTAGGAAGCTTGGTGGTTAACGATGAAACCCTTGCTGAACGCTTAGCCTTCATTCAAAATGCAAGTGGAGCAGTGCCCGGACCTATGGATTGTTTCTTAACCCTAAGGGGCATAAAAACCTTAGCCGTTCGTATGCAACGACATTGCGAAAATGCAGCCGCCATTGCGCACTATTTAAAAAAGCATCCCAAAATTGAAAAAGTATATTGGCCCGGTTTTGAAGAACACCCCAATCACGAGGTGGCCAAAAAACAGATGAAAGATTTTGGCGGAATGCTTTCATTTGTTACAAAAGGAGCCGATTATACCGCTGCTATCCAAATTGTGGAACGCTTGGAACTATTCACATTAGCCGAATCTTTGGGTGGTGTTGAAAGTTTAGCAGGACATCCCGCAAGTATGACACATGCCTCTATTCCTAAAGCCGTTCGAGAAGAAAGTGGTGTGGTTGATGCCTTAATTCGCCTGAGTGTGGGCATTGAAAACATTGATGATTTAATTGCTGACTTGGAGCAGGCAATTGGATAAGATGGAACTTTCCAAAAACAAAAAAATATTCTTTGCTTCCGATCAACATTTTGGAGCACCAACCCTAGAAGCCAGCAAAAAAAGAGAAAAATATTTTATAGCCTGGTTAGAGGCTATAGCCCCCCAAGCACAAGCCCTCTATTTGTTAGGTGATCTTTTTGATTTTTGGGTGGAATATAAAAAAGTAGTGCCTAAAGGCCATGTGCGCATTTTAGGCAAGCTCGCTCAACTTGTTGACGCTGGTCTTCACATTGAGTATTTTGTGGGCAACCACGATTTATGGATGAAGGGCTATTTTGAAGAAGAATTGGGAATTGCTGTTCACCACCAACCCCAAGAAATGCAATGGAATAATACAACCTTTTTAGTGGGTCATGGTGACGGTTTGGGCCCGGGAGACTGGGGCTATAAACAAATGAAAAAAGTGTTTACCAATCCACTAGCACAAGCTCTTTTTAGAGCTATTCCCTCACGTTGGGGCATTTCATTAGGGCAATATTTATCGCTTAAAAACAAACTGATTTCCGGACAAGAAGCCCCCCAATTTTTAGGCGAAAAGAAAGAATGGTTGGTGCAATATTGTTTAGAAAAGCAACAAGAAAAGCAACGTGATTATTATATTTTTGGACACCGTCATCTACCTTTAAATATTCCTTTAACGCAGGGTGCTAACTACCTCAATCTTGGAGATTGGTTGTCTCACAATACCTATGCCGTTTTTGATGGCACTACCACAGAACTAAAAACATGGACTTCCCCCAATGATTGAAGAAAAAACATTTGAGTTAGAAAAAACCATTTTAGTGGGTGTGATTCACTCTAATCAAGACGGAGCACAATCCAAAGAATATTTAGACGAATTAGCATTTTTAGCACATACCGCTGGTGGGATGGTTTGCCAACGTTTTGTTCAACGTATTGATCTGCCTCATCCTAAAACCTTTATTGGTTCGGGTAAAATGGAAGAAGTGGCAACCTATGTGAAAGAGAATGAAATTACTACTGTCATTTTTGATGATGAATTATCGCCCGCCCAACAAGGTAATATTGAAAAACTTTTACGCTGTAAAATTTTAGATAGAACAGGGCTGATTTTAGACATTTTTGCCCAACGTGCCCAAACCAGCTATGCCCGCACTCAAGTGGAATTAGCACAATATGAATATTTATTGCCTCGATTGAAGGGGCTATGGACCCACCTTGAACGCCAACGAGGAGGAATTGGAATGCGAGGGCCCGGTGAAACCGAAATTGAAACTGACCGACGAATTGTGCGTGATAAAATTGCCCTTTTGAAAAAAAAGTTGTTGGTCATAGACAAGCAAATGGCCACTCAAAGAGGTAACCGTGGGGCCTTAGTTCGAGTGGCCTTGGTAGGCTATACAAACGTAGGAAAATCAACCTTAATGAATGTTGTGGCCAAAAGCCAAGTGTTTGCAGAAAACAAACTCTTTGCCACCTTAGACACCACCGTGCGAAAAGTGGTAGTGGGCAACCTTCCTTTTTTACTGAGTGATACGGTTGGATTTATTCGAAAATTACCCACTCAATTAGTAGAATCTTTCAAAAGCACGCTTGATGAAGTAAAGGAAGCCGATTTGCTCTTGCATGTTGTAGATATTGCCCATCCTAATTTTGAAGCTCATATTGAATCGGTCAATCAAATCTTAAAAGAAATAGATTGCCTCGATAAACCTACTCTGATAGTGTTTAACAAGATAGACGCCTACCAATCCGAACCCTGGGATGAAACCGATCTCATGACGCAAAGAACCCCTCAGCACTATAGCCTTGAAGAATGGGAGCAAACTTGGATGCATCGCATGAACGGACAGGCTTTATTTATCTCGGCTTTGAGTAAAGAAAATTTGGAAACTTTTCGAACAAGAGTCTATCAAGAAGTGCGAAAAATTCACATCACACGCTTCCCTTATAACCATTTTCTCTATCCAGAAATTGCCGAAGAGGAATAATCTACTCCTGCCAATCAAATTTTGATTTCCCCTCTTAGTAGAGGGCAGAAAAGAATTCCCCCCTACTAAGGGGGAACGAAAAATACACCCCCCTGATTTTACTTTGCAAAATCTTTCCCCCTCCCACTGGAGGCTAAAGAGAAGTTAGTGGACGATAGTCTCCTATCATTCATAACTCACCAAAAAGAGTAAGAAAAAAAGTGTTACGTTGTGTGGAACACCTCATCAATAAGCCTTTGGGTTAGGGCTTTTCGACTCCATTGTTCCAGTTGGGGGAAATAATTTCTAAGGCTGTCTTTTTCTTTATAGACTTCTTCTAAAAACAACAGCATAGCCTTTTGATCCTGTGGATGAATCATTTTAGTGTGAGAGGCTTGTGCTAAAAAAACGCCAGCAGGAGATTCTGGTTCTCCTAAGGAGAGAATGGGAACTTCAGTAGCCAAATATTCCAATATTTTTCCGGAAAGCATGTTTTGTTCTGCTCCTTTAAAAATAAAATTAAGCAATAGGTGCGCACTTTTCATCAGTTCCACTGCATCAGCGTGAGGAATATAGCCTAGATGCACAACCCTAACAGTGGGAAGTGCCACTTTCACTTCACGCAGTATTTCTTCTGCTACAGACCCAGCAAAAGACCACTTAATAGTTGCTTTTGGATGTCTTGATACAAAAGTTTGTAGGGCTTTAAGCAGTTCAGAATAGGCCTGATTTTGGGTCAATAGACCCGTAAAGACCAAGTGAAATTCTTTGGGCTTAATCCCTTTTAGTCCTGCCATTAGTTCAGCATCAAAACCGTTGGGGAGTGCCATTAGATTGATTTTCTTGGTCACTTTTTGTTGAAGACTTTGGTGAAAATTGCCTCCAATAGTGGTCAAAATCGTATCGGCATGGGATAAAACACTTTGTTCTAAGGCTTCATCTTTTCGCTTAGCTCGAGCAGAACGATAGAGTTGCTGATTGTAAAACAGCGCAGTCCACGGGTCTCGAAAATCGGCGATCCACTTCACCTTAAATCGCTTTTTAAGTACTAGGCCAATTAAATGCGTGGAATGAGGTGGTCCGGTAGTCACCACATAGGAAATAGCTTCTTTGCTTAAAAGTTTTTGCGCTTTGGCCAAAGCAAAAGGAACCCAGCCTTTTCGTGCATCAGGAATAAAAAAATTACCTCGTATATAAGCTGCCAAACGCTGCCAAAAAGTTTGCTGTGGAACAGCTCCTTTTGGAAGTCCACCCTTAGAAAACCACCGTGCATAAAACTGTAGGGGTTCTCTCGTAGCAGTTCTGTATACACGAATGCCTTCGGTTAGACCATAGAGACTTTCATCATGTTCCGGATAGGATGCCTGTGTCTCATCTACGGTGAGCACCACTGGTTCCCAACCCAATTCTCGTAAATGTTTAGCAAAATAAAGCCAACGTTGCACCCCCGATCCTCCAGCAGGAGGCCAATAGTATGTACAAATTAAAACTTTAGGTTTTGATGGTGCCATAAAGTCTTATTTTTTCCAAAGCGGAACCGAAGAACAAGCTTCTCCATAAAACAAGCTTTTGGCAAGAGGTTGCAATTTTTGAATGACTTGCACCAACACGTTCTCGGGTATGGGCTTGTTGGCACAGCCCTTAATCATAACGGGTTTCCCTTCAAAAGGGCTCCAGTCAAAAGCAGCCATCCAGTCGGCATAGAGGACATTTTCCAACTGACTTAAATCTCCTTGGATAATTTTTTGCGCATAAGGGGTTAAATGAGTTGTAACTAAAAGTGTGGCCCAAGCCGGAATGATAGCGTCGGTACTACAATGCAAGGCTACAAAATGGTCTTGATATTGACTCCAATCATGTGTCTTTAAATGGGCTCGAAACTCTTTTTCACGGAGTATAAAGCCTTCTTCTAACCATTGCGATAAGTCTATAAGTGTTCGGGTTCCTGAAGGATAATAGGCCTCCAAATCAAGCTGAACTAAAGCACTTTGAGCTACTCTGTTGACAATTGCATCGGCCATCTCAAAGCATTCCTAATTCCAATTTAGCTTCTTCACTCATCAAATCTTGGCTCCAAGGGGGGTCAAACGTAATTTCAACTTCGGCATCTTTCACCTCATCTAACGACTTTACTTTTTCTTCTACCTCCACAGGCAGCGTTTCGGCCACCGGACAATTGGGGGTAGTGAGTGTCATTAATATTTTGACTTCGTCCTCTTCGTTTACAAAGACATCATAAATTAACCCTAATTCGTAGATATCAACTGGAATTTCAGGGTCGTAAATGGTTTTAAGCACATTCACAATTTTATCTCCCAATTCGGCGGTATTTTTTGTATTTGCTTCCATTATGATTGAATTTGTGTTTGAAAAGCTAAGGCATACATTTTTATTTGTTTGATCATAGACACCAAACCATTGGCGCGAGTGGGCGAAAGGTGGTCTTTCAATCCAATTTGATCAATAAAGCTAGTATCGGCGGCCAAAATAGCTTGAGGGGCCTGGCCCGAAAAAACTTGAATTAAAATAGCTATAATACCTTTGGTAATGATGGCATCACTATCGGCTGTGAAAAAGAGTTTGTCTTCCTTTAAATCGGCGTGCACCCAAACCTTGCTTTGGCAACCCTTAATGATATGATCATCGGTTTTATATTTTAGATCAATTAGCGGTAAACTTTTCCCCAATTCGATCATGTGCTCATAGCGTTGCATCCAGTCTTCAAAAAAACTGAATTCTTCAACAATGTCTTGCTGCGCTTCTTGAATTGTTTTCATTGCTACAAGATATTCATTTATTGCAACATTTGAATGGCTTTCTTAACCCCCTCTACAAGTCGGTCAATTTCTTCAAAAGTATTGTAGAAGGCAAAGGAAGCCCGAATGGTGCCGGGAATTTTATAATAGTCCATGATGGGCTGCGCACAGTGGTGGCCAGTGCGCACAGCTATGCCCAACTGATCTAAAATGGTGCCTACATCATAGGGATGCAAACCTTGAATATTAAACGATATTACGGCTGTTTTACGGGGGGCTTCTCCATAAATTTGAACACCTTCTATAGCCTTTAGTTGAGTGGTGGCATAAGACAACAATTCATCTTCATAGGCAGCAATATTGTCATATCCAACGTTATTCATATAATCTAAAGCAGCACCAAAGGCAATGCCCCCGGCTATGTTGGGGGTGCCCGCTTCAAACTTATGGGGCAGCTCGGCATAGGTTGTTTTTTCAAAGGTCACTTCGGCTATCATTTCGCCACCCCCTTGATAGGGCGGTAGAGCATTGAGTAAATCCGATTTACCATAGAGCATGCCTACCCCTGTGGGGCCACAAAGTTTATGGGCAGAGGTCACATAGAAATCTACCTCTAAGGCTTGAACATCTGCTTTGATATGCGGAGAGGCCTGCGCCCCATCAATCAAAACTTTTGCTCCAATTGTGTGGGCTTGTTTAATAATCTCTTCAATGGGATTTATGGTGCCTAGCGCATTGGAAACATGATTGACAAAAACCAATTTTGTCTTTTCAGATAGTAGAGCCGCATAGGCTTCCATGTCTAAGGTTCCTTGTGGGGTCATGGGAATGACCTTTAAAACAGCTCCTGTTTTTTCACAAAGCATTTGCCAAGGCACAATGTTAGAATGATGTTCTAGGGCCGAAACCAACAACTCATCACCCTTTTCTAAAAGAGCTTCATAGCCAGAGGCCACTATATTGATGGCGTGAGTAGTGCCAGAAGTAAAAATGATCTCGTGGGGATGAGCTGCATTGAAATGATTTTGAATTTTTTTTCGGGCCAATTCATAAGCTTCAGTAGCTTCTTGACTCAGGGCGTGCACCCCCCGGTGTATGTTGGCATTATAATTTTCATAATAATGACTTATGGTAGCAATAACCTGCTTTGGGGTTTGAGAGGTTGCGGCATTGTCAAAATAGACCAAGGGTTGCCCATTGACTGTTCGTTCAAGAATAGGAAAATCTTTTCGAATGGTGGCAAGCTGTTCCATGACTATAAATCAAACCCTAAATTAACACCTAGCTTATTGGCAATAAGTTCGTTAATTCTTTTCTTTAAGGAGGGTAGTTGCACGCTTTGCAACACATTGTTGGCAAAGGCATAGGTCAATAAAGCTTTGGCTTCTTTTTTGGGAATACCTCTTGAACGCAAATAGAAAAGGGCTTCTTCATCTAGCTGTCCCACTGTACAACCGTGCGAACATTTTACATCATCAGCAAAAATTTCCAATTGGGGTTTGGTGTTTATAGTTGCCTTATCGTCAATTAAAATATTGTTGTTTTGTTGAAAGGCATTGGTCTTTTGCGCGATCTTATCGACTAAAATTTTTCCATTGAAGACCCCTTCAGAGCGCTCTGAAAAAATACCCTTATAATCCTGATGACTTTCGCAATTAGGGTGGGCATGATGCACTAAGGTAGAGTGATCTACATGTTGTTTCCCTTCCAAAATAGTGACCCCTTTGAGGGTAGACATTACGTGTTCTCCTCGGTGATAAAAGTTTAAATTATTCCGCACTAGTTTTCCGCCTAACGAAAAAGTATGTACACTGGCATGACTATTTTTTTCTTGGGCAATATAGGTGTTGTCAATGAGGGAAGCGGATGGCAAATCGTTTTGTAATTTATAATAGTCTAAAAAAGCATCTTGGTGTAAGAAAATTTCGGTCACATTATTAGTCACCACAGGATGCTCTTTGAGGCTTTGGTGTCGTTCAATAATTTGACATTGAGCATTTTGATCTAAAACAATCAAGTTACGAGGTTGCAACCACAACGCTGTTTCGTTTCCAGAAGCAAAATGGATAATTTCAATTGGCTTTTCGGCTACTACACTTTTGGGAATGTAGACATAAGCTCCTTCTTTGGCATAGGAGGTGTTGAGGGCTGTTAAGCTTTCTTGTTGGGGGGTAATTTGGTTAAAATAGGTATCGATGAGTTTATGATATTTGGGCTTGGTTAAGGCCGCAGACATCAAACAAACGTCTAAACCATCATGGGTTGTGTCTGAAAGAAAAGGACTATAAACACCGTCGATAAAAACAATTTTATAAGTATCAGTATCGTACAGAAAATATTTTTTGACTTTGCTGAGTTTAATGCTTGTTTCCGCTTTTGGGAAAATGGCATAGTCTTGGGCAATCAAATTTTGCAGGGAAGTATATTTCCAAGCTTCCTCTTTTTTGGTTGGAAATCCCTTTTCTTCAAAAACCTTTAGGGCTTCCCCTCGTTTTTGCTGTACCGATTCAAAAATCTCAATGTTCTCGTCAAGGGTGAAATGAGACGAAAGCAATTTTTCTTTAAACTCCATCTTAGGCTAATTCTTTAATCCAGTCGTATCCTTTTTCTTCTAGTTCAAAAGCCAATTCTTTAGTTCCCGATTTGACAATTTTACCGTCAAAAAGCACGTGGACAAAATCGGGTACTATGTAGTCTAATAGGCGTTGGTAGTGCGTGATAACCAAAATGGCGTTGTCTTTGTTTCGGAGTTTGTTCACGCCATTGGCTACAATTTTAAGCGCGTCAATGTCCAGTCCTGAATCGGTTTCGTCTAAAATAGCCAAGGCCGGTTCTAACATGGCCATCTGAAAAATTTCATTGCGTTTTTTTTCACCCCCCGAAAAACCTTCGTTAAGAGAACGGGATAAAAATTTAGATTCTATATCGAGCAACTTGGCTTTTTCTCTGATTTTTTTGAGTAGTTCTCCAGCTGGATAGTCTTCTAAGCCTTTTGCCTTTCGGTTGGCATTGATAGCTGTTTTAATAAAGTTGGTGACCGATACTCCCGGGATTTCTACCGGATATTGAAACGATAAAAAGATGCCCGCATGAGCTCTTTCTTCGGCACTAAGTTCGGCTAGATCTTGGCCCTTGAGCAACATTTTCCCTTCTGTTATTTCATAATCCTCATTACCGGCTACCACAGAAGAAAGGGTGCTTTTGCCTGAGCCGTTGGGGCCCATAATGGCATGCACTTCTCCAGGTTTTATATCTAAATCAATTCCTTTTAAAATGGGTTTGCCCTCTACTTGGGCATGTAAATTTTCAATCGTTAGCATATTTTATTTTTTATCCTACAGAACCTTCTAAGGAAATTTCTAATAATTTTTGGGCTTCTACTGCAAATTCCATGGGCAGCTTATTGAGCACCTCTTTACTAAAACCATTCACAATGAGGGCAATGGCTTTTTCGGTGTCTATACCTCTTTGATTGCAATAAAAAATTTGGTCTTCTCCAATTTTACTGGTGGTGGCCTCATGTTCTATTTGGGCCGTGTTATTTTTGGCTTCTATATAGGGAAAAGTATGTGCTCCACAAGCATTGCCCATTAACAATGAGTCACATTGGGAAAAATTTCGAGCGTTTTTTGCTCTACTACTAATTTGCACGAGTCCACGGTAGCTGTTTTGTGATTTTCCGGCTGAAATACCTTTTGAAATAATAGTACTTCGGGTGTTTTTGCCCAGATGAATCATTTTGGTTCCCGTGTCAGCCTGCTGATGGTTATTGGTGACCGCTATGGAATAAAATTCACCAATGGAATAATCTCCTTTTAAAATGCAAGATGGATATTTCCAAGTAACGGCAGACCCTGTTTCTACTTGGGTCCATGAAATTTTGGAGCGTGTATGGCACAACCCTCTTTTGGTTACAAAATTAAACACCCCCCCTTTTCCTTGAGAATCTCCCGGATACCAATTTTGAACAGTAGAATATTTTATTTCTGCTTCATCCAAAGCAATGAGTTCTACTACGGCTGCATGCAGTTGATTTTCATCTCTAGAGGGAGCTGTGCACCCCTCTAAATAACTCACATAGCTCTTCTCATCAGCAATAACTAAAGTGCGTTCAAATTGTCCGGTACCGGCTTGGTTAATTCTAAAATAGGTCGATAATTCCATTGGACAACGCACGCCCTTGGGAATATAGCAAAAGGAACCATCGCTAAAAACGGCACTGTTCAGTCCCGCATAGTAGTTGTCTTTGGGAGGCACCACAGAACCTATATATTTTTTTACCAATTCAGGATGCTCCCGAATGGCTTCTGAAATGGAACAAAAAATGATTCCTTTTTCGGCAAGTGTTTCTTTAAAAGTAGTGGCTACAGAAACCGAGTCCATTACAATATCAACCGCCACCCCAGCCAATTTTTTTTGTTCTTCTAACGAAATTCCCAATTTATTGAACGTCTCCAACAACTCTGGGTCTACTTCATCAAGACTTTTATATTGATCCTTCTTTTTGGGAGCCGAATAATAGGAAATATCCTGTAAATTAGGTTTGGTGTAGTTTACATTGGCCCAATCGGGTTCTTCCATTTTTTGCCAGGCTTCAAAAGCCTCAAGGCGCCACTGGGTCATCCATTCGGGTTCTCCCTTTTTTAAGGAAATTTGACGCACTATATCGGCGTTTAATCCTTTGGGAAAGGTTTCAGATTCAATATCAGTATAGAAACCATATTCATATTCTTTGGTTTCTAGTTCTTTTTTTAATTCTTCTTCGGTATAGCTCATTTTTTTAATTCATTTTAGAGTGAGAAACTCTCACCACATCCACAGGTTCTTTGCGCGTTGGGGTTGTTAAAAACAAATCCTTTGCCATTGAGACCTCCCGAATATTCTAGTGTAGTGCCAATTAAATAGAGTAAACTTTTTTTGTCTACCACAATTTTAATTTGATTGTCTTCAAAAAGTTTGTCTTCGGCTTGTAAGGATTTGTCAAATTTGAGTTCGTAGGACAAGCCCGAGCAACCGCCGCTTTTAACCCCCACTCGAATATAATCTTCAATGGGATTAAACCCCTCTTCTTTCATGAGAAGAGAAACTTTTTCTTTAGCACTTTCGGCAACCTTTATCATTCTAATAAAGAATTAATCTAAATAGTCCACAAATATAAGGTATTTCTTATGATTCAAGCGATTTCACTATTGTTTTAAGCTATTCTTAAATTGGTAATTCTAATTCCAAACAGCAATAAAAATGTCGGTGTTCCCATAGGTGGGTTGAAAAGGGGGTGCTGTGCTAGTGGTACTCCCCACTACCACTACTGTGCCATCTGCTTTTTGGGTGAGTGCATAGGGCTGCTCATCACCTGGACCGTCCAATTTAAAGTTTTTTATTTCTTGATTAAAGGGAAAAAGTTGATAAAGACTAACGGCCGTATTTTGACCTGTTTCGCTTTCAGATTGCGTGTTGCTATTGTTGGTTTTGCCCAATATCAAAAGGCTTCCGTCAGTCAAAACCAATACATCTTGTCCTGCATCAAAATTGGGGCCACCTAGGTTTTGAACTCCTGCCTTGGTTCCCTCTTGATTCAATTCAACTAACACAATATCGGAATAACCAAGTGGCATTTGGATGTCGCCGTCTTGGCTAAGGGACTGCCCCACCACCATATAATTCCCGGGGGGATGCTCTATTGCAGCAACAGCGCTGTCGTAGGCACTACCTCCAAAGGAACGCTCCCAAAGCAGCTTGCCTCGGGGGTTAATTTTAACAATCCAAATGTCATAACTTCCTTTGGGTTGTGAAATATCGACATCTTGACTCTCGGATGTGCCCACTAACAAATAGTTGCCATCTGTGGTGAGTAGAGCATCATAGGAACGGTCATTATTGGTGCCGCCATAATAATTACGCCAAAGCAAATTGCCTTGTGCATCAATTTTTTGAGCCCAAAACTCTCCAACACCATGCCTATTTACAGCAGCTCCTTTGCCATCTTGACCAGCACCTCCAGAGGCCGTAACGTCTAAAAACCCATTAAAAAAGAAACCCCCATCTGGGGTTGCTATAATATTGTAGGCATGATCATGTCCGGCAAAACCAAAACTTTTTTCCCATAAGAGGGTCCCTTTAGCATCTATGCGAATAACCCAATGATCATGCATGCCCTCGTTGTTAGAGGCATCGCCATCACTACTGTTGCTATAGCCCACTAAAGCGTAACCCCCTTGCCTTAAAGGTACTAAATCATAGCCTCTGTCATCCCCTGAACCCCCATAGGTTTTGGCCCATTCTAACGCATTGGCAGCATCAAATTTTAGCACAAAAATATCACTATCCGAATTGGCCTTAAAGGAAAAATCACCATCGCTACTTTGAGTGTTTCCAATCACTGCAAAGCCTCCATCAGGGGTAGCCACAACGCCGTGGGCAATATCTTCATCAGCTCCTCCAAAAACTTGCACCTGCTGAAATGCCTTTTCGGGAGGTGCTATTTGCTGTAGGGCCTCATCAAAATCACTGCTACAAGAATATAGCATCAAAAAAAGTAATCCACAATAAAGAGGTTTCATTCTCCTTTCGCCTTAACTAAAAATAGACCAGAATTGATATCACTAATGAGAATATGCCCACTTTTAAAGTAGGGATAAACATTCCACGCGCCAAAAAAAGTGGTGTCATTGTTATCTGGATAGGTGTCAAAAAAGCCTATTTCACTAATATTTTTTTCTTCAATTTGACTAATATCAAGAGCCCGAATACCAAAGGTGTAATTGGCCATATAAAAAATATTTCCGCTTACATAGCCATTGTGGTCTATGGCATTACTAGGACCAAAATGATTCATGTGGAGGGTGGGTTCCTCTAAATTAGACACATCAATAATCCGCGTGTGCGTTTTAACCCCTTGGTTGATTTCGTCTAGCTCATCACCTAGAATCAAAAACTTTTGATCTTCAGTAAGCCATGCCTGATGGGTATAACCTCCATTGGAATAGGTAAAAGCACTAATCTTTTTAGGATTGCTTTTATCGGTTACGTCTAGTATTACTACTTGGTTATTTTCTCCACCCACACT